>OGLE01000363.1_pt1 | contig 46217 bp, 39 predicted proteins | sample 1572671 | NCBI WGS metagenome assembly OGLE01 (sample SAMEA2581923, study PRJEB24529) | metagenome | biome: Human gut stool | place: China | collected 2011 | reverse complement strand
ACTTCTTTGTATTGGATGATATGACCCGCGAGGAATTATTTGAATATATAACCTTGCTTAAGAAAAATCATTCTGACCCGGAACGAGTGAAGATATTGAAAGAGATAAAGAAGTGATTAGGATACACAAAAACGGGAAACACCTGTATACAAGGACAGGGATTCCCGCTCTCTCTATTTTGTTATGGTTTATTAAAATTCTTTTACTTCAAAGCGAAATTATTCTCAATTATGATTCTTCACTTGATATTACTAGGTTTCCATTTTCATCAACATGGGCATTTTCCCAATATTTGAAAAAGTGCGTTCCACATTCATTTTTTTCGAAACAATCATAGAACATCTGAATAATCTCTTGCTTAGTTTTTCCATTTAATTCAGCCTCTATATCATCAATAGAATGGGAATTGACATCAAACAATTTTTTTGCTCCAGACACCTTATTACAAAATGCGGTCTTGTCTAGTGCATTAAACTTTGTAAATGTTTCAATAATTCTTCTAATAGGATTTAACAGCATGTTCTCTGATATTTCATCATATTCATATAAAATCCTAAGTTCAGTCCACAAAGATTCATAACTGGTTTTAAAATCCTCCGCATCTTTCGCCAAACAAATTATGTGTGTTTTTGCACCATTAGTCTGAAATCTAATAAATTTGTCCCTTCTGCAGTTATGGTTATGTTTAACATTAAGATAAAAATGCTTGTTATGTGTTAATAGAATAAAATGATCCGTTTCTAATAGATTCTTCATCAGAGCTTGTAATTCTTCTATTATTAAATATTGCATTCCATCATCATTTGAATTCATTGGATCATCAAACACTATTACTCTAGGCTTGTTGACTGCGTCATCTTTCACTTCATTTAGCTTTTCAAGAAAGTATAAGAACGCAATTACATTTTTTTCACCTGTTGACAATTCTGTAATATCTCTAACAGCCTCTGTATTAATATCTTTAACCTTATAAACCCCCTTAGATTCATCATCCTCAAAATGTTTCAATTTAAAAGATACCATATGTAACAATTTGTTATTAATGTTATCCGCTAATATTGCCTCATTTTTAGTTTGATTTTGCAAGTCAACTATCTCTTTCATAATGTTGTTTATGTCTTCTTTTAAGCCACCACTACCATAAATTTTGCTTCTCTCATCATCATACTCTTTCTCTCTTTTCTCTTTTTCATCAAATAATACATCTAACGTAGTTTTTATACCAGAATAATCAAATTCGTCCATCAACTGTTTTACATAATGATAACGCATTCTTTTAACTGCTTCTTCTTTCTTAGTTTCTATATCATTTCCATTATTTTTTTCTTGAAGCCGTTGGTATCTTTTTTCGATATCTGCAAAACCCACCGGAGCCTCATCCAATATTGGATTACAAGCTTCGAAAAGATACTTTTGTTTTTCATCAAGTGCATTCTTCAATTTATCAATAAAAAGCGTATAGGATTTCTTTAGCTTTTCAATTTCTTCCTCCATTACCATTGCTTCTTTTACATAGTTTGGATAGAAATCTGTGAGTGACACCTTAATTCCAGAAATATTTTGAATTATCAAAGCCATTTCTTCAATCCTTTTCACAATTTCCATTTGAAAATCTTTCACCTCATCTGCTGAGAAATAACTCTCTAATTCCTCAAAAACAAAGTCCGTTATTTTATTTCCGCAGAAAGCACAAACCTCTCCTTTACGGTGTAACAATAATCCTTTTTTAGCAAATTCTCTTTTTTCAGGATTATTATCTATTCTTTTTACCTTTACTCTCTCTGATACTGTCTTTTGCAAAATACTATTTATTTCGTCTAAAATCTGTGCCATATCTTCATGCGGAAATAATATATCAGGCGCCATTTTAATCTCAGACTTAATAGTTTGTATCAATTCTTTCTTTTCTTCATCCTGTAATAATACCGCCGACGGTATATCATTTTGAAAATTTCTTTTATTATATGATGTTTTCGCAACTTGCGGGTTTTTCTTGTTTTTGATAGTTGACGCAGATTGCGTATAAAAATCAGTAAGTTTTTTCTCTGCTGCATTATATTTTTCTTGTGCTTTACATCTTCTAGTCCAGAAGTTTGAATTTTCTTTTATTTCTGGTTCAGATAAATTCTTATTAATCCTTGCAATTTCTTTCTCCTTTAACTCAATCGCCTTTTTCTTTTCTTCTATTTTAGCATTAATAGCTATATTTTCTTCACCTAAAACAACTGCATTCAACTGATGATTTTCATCAATAATATTATTAAATCCCTGAAAGATTGAAACATCGTAATCTGAAGTCATTTTTTTAATTTCCTCTGTAAACGTCGATTTTCCAGTTCCGTTTTTTCCAAAAATAAATGTAATTTTTTTATCTAATTCCAATTCACTGTCTTCAAAAATATCAACCATTGATAAATCAATCTTCATTTCGCATAATCCCCTTTGCAATTTTATATACACTAAGCAGAATATTATCCAAAATCACTCAACAATTTTGCTTACAATCTGCTTACATCAAAGTCAGGAAGCCCCTATTTACTGGGCTTCCCGCTATTTTCTTCCTGCTGTCGTAACTCGATAGTTCATACTATATCTTGTGTCTATATAATTATAATACACATCATTTCGTATAGAAATTCCAAATATTATATACATTATAATCATTTCTCCAACCTTTTGCAAGAAAATTGCAAGACTGGATAGTGTAAACTGTTCTTCGGAAAAATATGAGCAGACCAGCTCCGAGATAGTTTTAAGAACTTCAACTTTCTGCATCATACCATATTTCCGTTTTTGTTTCCATCACTTTCTTCCGACTGGCAGACTATGGCTTAGTCCTCTTATCTGCCTTTTAGGCTGTTAATCCGGCATCCTGTCAAGGATGCTCTGCACCGCCTCGGCTCTGTCCTTGACAGATGCTGGTTACAGCCTTTTTTGTCTTTAAGAGGACTAAGCCTTTTCTGAGCACTCATGCGCCCCTCCCGTAGATCATGTCCCTCATCCATGTCATACTGGTCCTTTCCAGTCCCGGTATCTCTTTGCGGACAATCTCTTCTCCACTGATCTTATGACTTTTTTTGGCCTCTCTTACCAGTTCATCCTGCCTTGCAATCCTTTTTTCTTTCTGTTCTTTTTTATGCTGATATTCCAGCAGATCTGTTACTTTTCCTCCATTTCTCGTAAATACCCTTAACTGGGTCATTTTATGGGCACCAAGCTTTGACCATCCCATAGGGCGGCTGGATTCCCTTGCTGACAACACATGGCTGATCTGTCCCTCTGCACTACATCCCCAGTCTGCTCCTGCATCATCATAACGCACAATGATCCCAAGCCAGTTGTTTTGAATATATTTCTGGCAGGCTTCTATCTCTTTCTGTTTTCCCGGTGTTACAGCATTGGCTCCACATTTTCTGAGAAGTCTCTCCACTTCTTCCAGATTCTTCTCCCGAATAGCATCATAGTTCAATTCTCTGGCATCTTCTGCGCTGTCCATCAGATGACTTGTCGCTGCACTGATGTATTTCCAAAGATGAAATTTATCCAGCACAAACTTACTTTTTTCCCAAAACCTGACAGCCTGATACGATCCACGGTGCACCATCTCCTGCAATATATACATTCTCCAGATACTCTGTATCATAGTTGTCATAAATATACTGCTGTACCTCCAGCCACAGATCCTCATTCGCTTCGGCTCTTTCATAAACACCCCCGAAATAGTGCTTTCCCGTCAGACGGCATCTTTTGCTTTCCGGCTTTCCTTCCTCCACAATGTCTTCGTAGAGCAGGATCAGCTTTGGCATCACCGTGTTACTTTTTCTGCCGTTTTCAGAGATCTGCAGATCACCTTTTTTTCAGTAAAACTGCAGGGCAACATGATCCTCATCTGCCAGAATATGAAGTATTTTTATCTGTTTCTTTTTTCCGGGATCTCTTCCGGCATTTCCACCTCGAGAGCATGGATCAGTTTTTTTACGGTCTGTTTTGTGACTATATCTTCGGTCAGACACGCCTCTTCCCCGCCTTTGCGATAGCTGGGCTCTACTGCTTCTCTTAATGCATACGCTTTTGCTGCAAGGCTGACCTTCTCATTAGAATCCAGACCTACATATTTGTCCAACAGGTAAATCCCTTTTCTATCCTATTTCGATGAGTAGTAAGCTCTTGTAATCTCTATGTTTCCAAACCTTGTCAACAGGGTGCGGTGATCTTCTTTGCGCTCTACATAATAGCTTTGCTTACGGATCTCACTGTTTCTGATCGTCTACTCAATGCTTTCGAGGATCTCCTGATACAGACTACGTTCAAACTCTAATACTGTATCAAACAATTCCTCTTCAAAACACATCATGTTTCCGGATAATAATGATTCTTTTGTAATTTTTTCGATTTTAGTAGTGCCTTTTTCAATAAATTCGAGTATACTTTTGTACATGGGGCAGTTCTTCTTTGCGTTTTTTGTTTCGTCACTTAAAACTTTATACAAAGGAACTGCCCTTTTCAATATTTATTTTTCCGAAAACTTAATTACGCTAACTTTGAAATTCTTCATATTTTGAGCAATAATATACTCAATCTTTTTCTATTTTACTCTTGTTATAATAATCTTTTCATCCGAAGAAAAATATATCTTGGAATGCATATTTCCAAATCCTCGCACTGTTTCCGAATACGCAACATATTCTTTATCAACTGAATCAATATTATTTAACTCAAGTACAATATCTAAATTTAAATGAGAATAAATCATTTTATTTATTTCCATTATATATTCTTTGACTTTAATTCCATTATTAAAATAAAGCATCTTGCATATACCACCTGAGCCAACCTGAAAATCCGTCAGCTGAATCTGCTTTGCCTTTTGCTCATCATTAAGTGATTGGACCATGATTTTGGATATTGGAATGACACCTCTTAACATACTAAAAATAGTCCCTTTATCTTCATATATCAACTCATCCGGCTTGGTACGTTCAATAATCATTTTACTATGTTCTTCATAAAGCAACCGACTAACTAACTCATTGGAAAGTAGTTCTCGTTCCCTCTCGTCCAATAAATTGCGTTGCAATTCCAAATAATCAATACATTGGTGAATAGATATTCTTTTGTTCATATCTTCATAAGTAGCCTGCTCTATTAATTTATGTATTGGCTCTAATGTAATTACATCACCAAAATTCTCTTTATTTAGAAAAGTCTGAACATCTCCTCGTTGATATTGTCCTCGAAAACCGATATTATCCCCCTTCAATGTCATCCATAATACCTTGGCAAATAAATATACATCCGAAGGTCTAAAATCTAAATCCAAATCTGTTTGCACATTCTCTAATTCAGGTGGCATTATTTTGTATGGTCCTATTCTCTCATTAAATTCTGTGAGCCGTTCCTCCTCTATTCCCCAATACAATCCAAAATCAGAAAGAACTAATCGCTCACCTAATATCAATATGTTTTCCGGCTTAATATCTCGATGCGCTCCATTCCTCTCGTGGATGCATTGTATAACTCGTGCCAACTGAAGCATATCTACTATCTTGATATATATATATATTAGGGGAGTGCGTAAGCTTAAATGGTTTCGCTTTGGGCATCAGATACCATGCTTCATCCATAGTTTGAGGTATATCTTGAGGACATTTCTTATCAAGCACCTGCATTATACCATCAATATCCTTCAACTCATTTAAAGCAATTATCTCGTTCTTAAATCTCTTATATCTTTTTTCCTTATTTGTGCCTTCATACTCGAAAAATTTAGCCACCATAGGAACCCCCAATCCATTATCGGATAAAAGTTCCACTTCATACACAGCCCCATTGCCTCCCTTTCCAATAGGTCTATTCTTTCTATAAAAACTATACGATTCACCTACATATTTTTTCCTACCATTCATCTTCTGCACACTTTCTTTCATATTCAGCTTTACGTTTATAATTATCACTAATTGCAAAATATATATCTGCAGTATAGGGATAGCGTTCTTGTAATGCTTCTGCATTCTTTTGGTATCTTTGATGTAATATAAGCTCCGATTTACCAGCATCAACCATATGCACTCCACGTTTGTTTTCTTCTGCTACCACATAGGCGGTTTTTAACGAATCTGTGTAATATTCTTCTATAACCATACGCACAGCTTCACACGGACTATAACCATCCTCCCCAATTGGTGAATATGCCAATAAACGTCCAACCAAATGCCCAAATAGTCTTTCTTGCTTCTGGTTAATCAGTAGCTCTTTAAACTTCTCTATCCACTTTTTCAGATTTTCATATATGACTTCCCCATCCTTTTCTGTTGGGCAAAACTTTGCTTTATCAAAACCAGAATAAACCTTATTGGCCAATTTTCTCTTTTCTTCGTCAATATTTTCATTGTCATCCGCCTTATATATAATACTAACTAATAACGCATAGAAGGTCGGATCATCCTTCATAATCTTTTGCATACATTTCATATGCTCCCATTCAAGCACATTTCTGCACATCCACTCTAATGTCGCTAATTCTGCACATTTTTCATCATCATCTATAAAAGTTTGTTGTAGAATATTAAATATTTCTTTAAGGTAATAATCATTTATAGAACTAGCAACATCACTTTTTATATCAGATATTTCAAGTGTAGCTTTATATAATTCTTGAACAGAAATTTTATCTTTTATATCATACAGCAATTCTATATATGTATTGAATGAACCATATTTTTTACACTCATTTATCGCCCATATAAACACTCTATGCTCCGCTTTATCTGATATCCTTAATCGTGCATTCCTGCCCCAATACATCCTTTTGATATCTTCATTTTCCTTCACAATAAGAGCATTTTCATAATCCTCTACAAATTCTAACGAAATCAAGTTTGTTAGAAGATTTTTATTATCAGATATACTTTTAACCTTTTCTATAACCTCGCTTAAATCTATAATTCCTTCTCTATATAGATAGCTTACATAGTCATAAACATATTTTCCTTCTTTATCATTTTCCATTAAAGAACAAAATACTTTCTCATCAAACACCCCATCACAATAAAACTGTGCCAGGGCTTCACCTACTACGTCATATTTTTTCTTCACAGCCAATTGAATTAATCTATCTATTGAATATCCTTTCTCCTTAAATTTCTTGATTCTTGCATTAATCTCTTCCTCTCTTAATATATAATTTTGATCATGTATTTCTGTGTTTTCTTCTTTAGAATATGGAATAGGATTAAGCAACGGAAAAGCATATACATGCGAAAAAATATACAAATAGTCATAAATTTTTTCACCTACAACTATTTTATTCATTAAACATTCATATTCACACAATACTTCTTGTGGCATACTCCAATCCGCATCTTCAAAATATCTATGTCTATATATCTGATATCTTATTTCATTTTTTATCTTGATTTTTTCCTCGTCACTCATTTTTTTACAAATAAACACTAATTTTTCAAATACTTCTTTTTGAATCTTTATATCATAAGACTTTACATGCTGAAGTATTTTAATCCATCTGTCAGCGTCCGTGTGTGCTCTATCAATGCACATTCTCAGATATTCAATATATGTTTTATTTACTTCATGTACGTATAATTCTTCTGGTTCATCTATTCTTCTGTATTTAGGTGTATTCAATGCTGAACATATTGAACTTGTCCCATGTGGCAATTTAGATGCAATAACATCCCAAGCATTTGGATATCGTCCAATTGCACTCCTTGCTAACTCAATTTTCTGTTCAACCGTCAATGCACTCTCATTAATCCCAGCACAAAAGACCACATCTAACACACCTTTAGGGCTATTACTTATACTAAATTTAATATTATGTGAGTCAATCTTCCATAACCACTCCAAAGCTCTTGCGACATATTTCTTTTGCTGAATTAGTTGTTCTACGGCCCATAAAACATTGGTATAGTAATGTCGACTTGTCATAAAATCTCCACCTTTTTCTGCAAACAAGTCGATTAAGCCTTGGGGTACCTCTATTTCAGATTCTAGTTTTCTTAAAACACTTTCCGGTGAAGCTTCGCACAACTCTGGCAAATATTGTGAAATATATCCCCATCTTTCTTTACTGATAATAGTATCCAAAACTTTTGCTACTATATTATCAATTTGCTTTTGATTTTCTTCATGCCCTCTATAATACGCACGCATAATAAGAGTTCTTATCATCCCCTTTTTTAACATTGGAGACCACTCTGGTTTCTTTGCGTAAATACTCGCCTCAAAATGCTTTTCAAAAGGGTACTCAAAAATAGGCTCTGATTCTATCAAAACCTCATAAAATAGACTTATAAATTTATCCCAAATCTCATCATTTATATAAAGGTCCAACTCTTCCCATGCATCTTCTACACTAGCAAGTTGCATATTGCTCCCTCTATAGCTATCATTCGATACTATATATGGATTTTCTCTATGTAAATACTTTTCCAATTCTTTTTTGCAGTCAGTGTATGCTTTTCCTGACAATTCTTCAAAAACCAATACATCTCCGGTTGCTTCAGTCCATTTACCACATAAAAGAGCAGCTATAACCACATCTGAATGACTTTCTACCCAATCTGGCTTATCATACATCGCACCATCAAAAAGCTTTTTCTTTAATGGTACATATAATCCATGGGTATTATCCACCATCTTATAGGCTTCATTTGCATCTATGCCAAGTTCTTCTAATGAATCTATAATATTTCTTTTTGTCCTTTTTCTCAGAATCAATTTATTCTGTGTATAGCAAGGTTCATCTTCACCATATATAAAAATATTGGTATTATTAGGAATTACCACTATCCTATCTGCATAAAAAAACGGCACCAAAATATTTCCTGACAAATTTGAATGTTGTAATTTATTCCACTCTTTCTCCGACTTAACCACAAATGTGATTCTTTTCGAATTTTTATTTTTTAATTCATTTAAAATTCTATAAGTTGTCTCTTCTCTCGATTTTCCAACAACATAGACACTTGTATCATTTAGAGAATTTTGGAATCTTGATTCAAATTGTTCATCATCAAGTTTGAAAAAATCAAGTCCCATTCCTTTGTATTTTGTTTCTCTTCGAATCTGCACATCAATATCCGCTATTGAATAGGTAGTTATTTTCTCTTTATTTAAATTTGAGATTTGATTTAAACCTAATTCCAATTTTGATTCTAATGTAGTAAAATAAGTTCTAATTTCCTTTCTCATATCACCCAAAAACATTTCCAATGCTTTATCCGAATCATTTTCTTCTAAATAAGTTATTACAACCTGCATAAAGTGATGAATATACGTTTCTGTCTCCATTATCGGAATTTCATAACTCACCATCAAATCATATAACTCATTATGAAGTAATTGCGAAAAATCATATCCATTCTTATCTTTTAATCTTTTCGCTATCCTAATTAGATTATCCTTTGAAAATACGGAATATAAATCATCTTCGAATTTCACCAAAACATCCGGATTATTCACAAAAAAATCCCCTGTTGAAACAAATAGCTTTTGCCATTTATAATTTTCCTTAACACTATCTAATTTTTCTTTAACACCGTCTAATAATAAATCGACTACAGTATCTTTTATTTTTTCTTTCATAAGCTAAAATCCTTTATTTATTATTTATACACCAAGTTCAAGTAATCACCGAGGTTTTTATCTTAATAATTTCACAATATGTGCTCGGTTTTATACTATAATAGTGGACATAATTTTGTGCACTTTCTCCGACCATATCAGTATCCTCATCTTTTCAGCCCCACCTTCAACCTCCGGCTTACCACACCTCAGATTATCTAGATGTTCCGACACACAACAATCCTTGTACCAACACTCGCCCATAAGTGCCCCCTTAACGGACCACTTCTCATTTTGTGTAAATTCACCCACTAACGACTTCATCACTCGTTCTGTAGAATATCTCTTAAAACCTACCAAATACTGTAATGTCTTGCAGCCAGATGACAAATTACGGATTGTGCCTAATCCATATTTTGTTTCAATGTGCTTGTCTGGTGTCAGCTTCGCCTCATCTACTTTTTGAATGAGATTTATTTCATATTGGGACATTTCTTCATTACTTGTATTCAAATTGAAATACAAATCGTTTTGAAGTATCCAGTCTTTGGAATCTTTTTTTCTGTATATATCTATCATTCAGTGTCACTCCTTCTCTCAATCATAATCAGGATCAAATATTGCCATTTCTTCATAATATCCAGCAATGCAATTTAAGTTATCACCTATCTTTTTGAATGTCTCCACAAACATTTCCAAATCTGCAACCTCATTTCCATAATTCTCAATATAAAAATGATATTCGTCATCTGTATTAAACGGATACCGTGAAAAATCCATATTTTTCATCTTTGCATTAGCATTATGGTCTTTATCTATTTTGTCATATAATTCTAAAATATAGTCGTCCAGTTCTTTTGTCATTTCTTTAAATTGTTTTCTCTGGTCTTTATCGAATTCAAAACTTATCATACGTTTTTTTACTGTATTCCATATCTGCCTGATATCGTGCCCTCCGCAAAAGGACTCTTTCGCATTAAGCAACATATTCAAAGACCAGTTTATAGATTTTAGATACAACTCTATTGCATGGTTTGCCGAAAACAACATTGGGAAAACCACAATATCAGCCTTCTTATCCATATTGTCCTGCAAACAGTCCTGTGCGAGCATTATCGCTGCCTTCATATATCCGTCAGCAATAATTATCATATCATGAATCGGTTGATGCTGTCTGGTTCTCCAATTCATATATGCTGTTTTATCTATATCTACATTGTATGAAAAAATTTTTTCCATCTATCCACCTACTTTTTAATACTATAAATATAAATTACTAAACTCCCTAAATGTTATAAAATATCAACCAAATACCTTCCATCAATTAGCGAAAACACTACTTTAGATGGGAATAATCTTTCGCCCATATTAGCCATTCCAACTACATTCATTGCCCATTCTCCATAATCCTCCGGCAACCTATAACATATCGGTTTATCACTTTCAGAGATCGTTACTAGTGGAGTTCCATTCTGTGAAAAAACAACTGAAAGAACATAGAATTCATTCTTTCTACTGTGTAAGAGCAACATAGTTTGATTACTAATACTCTTATAAACTATTGCACCTCTGCAAAGCCACAGTTTTTCTTAAACTATTTTGTTTAAGTTTTATTTAAAATCTGCCGATATTTTACTTCATTTGCACATTTTATTTTGGCTTACTGATTTTCTGTTGCCAAAATGTTGCCATAAACACATTATGGCACAACCGGCAATTAAATCAATCAATATTTCAGCAAAATAAGCACGCCGTAGAACTGAAAGTTTACATTCCCAACTCAACTGTATATATTTCATCTACTGGAAATGATATTTTAACCAAACCTATAGAAACAAATTCCCCAGCCAGTTTCTTAAACTCATGCCAAATCAAATCATTGGCTTTGTAAAAGACTTCTTCTTCATCTTCTTTTGTGAGTGCTAATGTACAGTGTGGCATCCATCTATTTGGACAATACCATTCCTGCCCCGTTGTATCAAAATCCTTCAAGTATTCATGCAATTCTCTTTGGAACTCATACATACTATCATTCATCATTGGTGATGCAAAAATTGTTTTTGTGTCATTAAACATGCCAACAGAAGCAATATATGCAGGCATCTTTCCATGAAATTGCGCAAACATTTTCAATTGTTCAATACACTTTTCTTCGTCAACATCATTAAAACAAGCTAATGTGAGATGAGGTCTCGTTCCCCATTCCATAAACTTTGTGCTGAGTCCTGCATCCGCAACACGTTTAGCTAAACTATAAAGCTGCTCTTCTGTTTTTTCATCATAGTATAATTCTATTGCATATTTCATACATTGTCCTCCGCTAAATTCAATTTTTTCTCTCAGTCCAGAATGAGTATATCATAACAGAATTATTGACTTATTAAAACCTTCAAACATTGTTTATCTTCCTATTCTGACCAATTCATTTCCCCATCGGTAATTCCCATCTTCCGACATTCGTTGCATACATAATCTTTTTCTTTCTGATTGCCAATCTGATATTTCAATATTTTATCTTTGAAAACAATGTACTTCACATTTTCAGCCTTGAAATCAACAAACCAATTCCCACCGTTATCTGGGTCAGTTCCCATTACTTTGGATACTTGCTCCGGAAAATCCTTTTTATCACTGGTAAAAAACAATACCGTCCAATATTTAGGCTTTCCACCGGTATTCCACAATTCAATCTTATGTACATTCAGCAAATCAATGATAGTATCATCTGTTATACTTTCTTTAATCAAGACTCCTTCATATACTTCCTGCTTCTTCCCTTGAATTGCATTATTTCCACAACTATGCACCTCCTTCACTTCGCTTAGTGTCAATTCGTCCTTTAACAACACATCCATGGAAACATGAAACAATTCTCCCAGTATTAACAATTTCTCCGTTTCCGGCAACGCAATATCCGCTTCCCACTTGGATATGGATTGTCTGCTTACGTTACACTTTGCTGCAAGTTCTTCCTGCGTCATTCCATTTGCTTTTCGCAATTCGATTATTTTTTCAGACAACTTCATAAAATATTACCTCCTGCGATAATTGATTTTATTGTACAAAATCTTTATTATTTTTACCACCAATTTTAAAGTTCTTTTTCGCAACCTATAGTTGCCAACATAAAATCATAGAGGGGTTTTGTCCCCTCTACAACAATTCCTTATCTGTATCTTTACCTCTACGCTCTGCTATTGTTATTTCAATCCTGCCTCCTTAAATTTTTCCAATCTGTAATGATTCTCATCATCCAATTCCTTAACACCATTCTTATAATCATATCCAAATTTTCTATAAAACTCCGTTGCTGTAATGGATGCCGGTATCTCTATTCTGCTTGCTCTTACATAAAATTCATCTGCTTCTAATGTATTTATAATTTTTCTTCCAATACCTTTTCCATGAAATTCTGGAAGGACAAAAATACACAGAAGTATGCTTTCTGTTTCGCTTCCCCAAAAACTTGAGATAGAACCTGTTCCAACGATTTTTCCATCAAATTCAAAGACATACATATGCGCATAACTTGCCACATTCAGAACCTTTTCCACATCGTAATCCTTTGCAAGTTTCTCCATTGCTGATATGCCATAATCTTTACTGTTAACCTCCAATAAATTCCGGACAATAAGATTTCTGACCTCCCCCGCATCCTCTTCCTCAAATTGCCTCACCTTATACAGACATTCTGCATCTTCTCTTGTTGTCAATTTCAGTTCAATTACATCATTCATTTTCTGCACCTCTTTCTTGTAAACATAAAAATCGCCCCAAACATTCAATGTCTAGTGCGATATCTCCAATTTAATAAGATGCAATGTATGCAAAATCTTCTCTTATATTCTGGTTTTATGCACTAGACTAAAAGACCTACAAGCTATAACCTAATGCACTAACCTTGCATATTTATAACCGTGTACGTCCGTAATACATGTACATATAATGTCTTGAATATAAGTTCTGATTCATGTGTATGTTCTCCTTGTTTTTGTTGAATAATATACCAATCTTGGCAATTCATGTCAACAATCTATTTTCTTCTATGCTGATTCTCAACACACATTTTTTATTATTCCGCCCATAAATAAAGCCATTTGATAAAACAAATGCCGGAAGCCCGCATAAATACAGGCTTTCGGCATTTTAATCCGTTATTCAAACCCGATCAGACACGATTACTCTGCCAGACCTCCGACCATTTCCGATACATATTCGTAAATCTTTGGTCCTGCCTGCTCTCCGTATTGTGCCACAATGCGAACAATCGCACTGCCGACAATGGCTCCATCTGCAATCTGTGTATACTGATGAACCTGCTCCGGCTTATTAATGCCAAAACCTACTGCTGTCGGCACATCGGTTACCTGACGGATCATATCAACGATCTGTCCTACATCGGTCGTGATCGTGTCACGCACACCGGTTACTCCGAGCGAAGAGACGACATAGATGAATCCTTCTGCCTCTTTGGCGATCATCTGAATACGCTCCTGTGAAGTCGGTGCGATCAGAGAGATCAACTTCAAGTCATATTTTTCGGTAAATTCCTGCAGTTCGCCTTTTTCTTCAAAAGGCATATCCGGAATGATCAAGCCATCGATTCCTACTTCTGCACATCTCTTGCAAAAACGGTCATATCCATATTTGTACAGTGAATTTGCATATGCCATAAATGCTAACGGGATCTGTGTCTTTTTCCGAAGTTTTGCTACCATATCAAAGATCTTATCTGTCGTGCATCCTGCGCTCAACGCGCGAAGATTGGCTTCCTGTATAACCGGGCCCTCTGCGATCGGGTCCGAAAATGGAATTCCGATCTCTACAAGTGCTGCACCCGCTTTTTCCATTTCCAAAATAAACTCCTCGGTCTTGTCCAGACTGGGATCTCCTGCTGTAATAAATCCAATAAATGCTTTTTTGTCATCAAATGCGTTTTGTATTCTATTCATGTAAATCAATCCCCCTATATCTGGCAATTGCTGCTACGTCTTTGTCTCCGCGGCCGGACAGGCAGCAGATAATGATCTGATCTTTGCTCATCGTCGGTGCGATCTTCATCAGGTGTGCTACCGCATGCGAACTCTCAATCGCTGCGATAATGCCCTCTTCTTTGGCAATGTACTCAAAGGCATTCACGGCTTCTTCATCAGTTACCGGAACATATTCCGCTCTTCCAATGTCTTTGAGATATGCATGTTCCGGCCCCACACCCGGATAATCAAGACCGGCTGAGATTGAATATACCGGCGCGATCTGTCCAAATTCATCCTGGCAGAAGTAGGATTTCATACCATGGAAGATTCCCTCGGTTCCGGTTGCCATCGTCGCAGCGGTCCGATCCGTATCAACACCGAGTCCGGCAGCTTCACAACCGATCAAACGTACCGATTCATCACCGATAAATTCATAGAACATACCCATGGAATTACTTCCACCACCAACGCATGCCATAACGACATCCGGCAGTTTTCCTTCTTTTTCCAATATCTGCGCTCTCGCTTCCTTACTGATCACGCTCTGGAAATCACGCACGATCGTTGGAAACGGATGCGGTCCCATAACCGAGCCAAGCACATACAGGGTATCATCCACACGGCTAACCCACTCTCTCATACATTCATTAACGGCATCCTTAAGCGTCATCGTGCCACTCTCTACCGGATGCACTTTGGCACCCAACAGTTCCATACGATATACATTCAATGCCTGACGGATCGTATCTTCTTTACCCATAAAGATCTCACAATCCAGATCTAACAATGCTGCCGCCGTTGCTGTTGCCACGCCATGCTGCCCGGCTCCCGTCTCTGCGATAATACGTGTCTTGCCCATCTTCTTAGCAAGCAGCGCCTGGCCGAGTACGTTGTTGATCTTATGAGATCCTGTATGATTCAAATCTTCACGCTTAAAATATATTTTGGCACCGCCCAGATCTCTCGTCATCTTTTCTGCATAATAAAGAAGTGACGGTCTGCCTGCATATTCCCGAAGGAGCGTATCCAGCTCTTCGACAAACTCCGGATCGTTTTTGTAATGCTCATATGCCTCTTCCAAATGGTGAATCTCATTCATCAGCGTCTCGGGAATATACTGCCCGCCATGCTGTCCAAATCTTCCTTTACTCATTGTAATCCTCCTAAATCGTAACTAATTATGCGTTTCGGTCACTCGTACCGCCTAAATCGTAACTAATTGTTCGTTTCGGTCACTCGTACTGCCCGCGCAAATGCTTTCATTTTATTAAGGTCTTTGCAATCCTCTGTCTCCATACAGCTGCTGGCATCAATACCATACGGCGAAGTCATTCTGACCGCCTGCTGCACATTATCCACTGTGAGCCCACCTGCCAAGAAAAACGGTTTCTCCAGCGCTTTGATCAGCGACCAGTCAAACGTACGTCCATTGCCGCCCGCTGCTTCGCCTTCCTTAGACCACGCATCTAACAACAAATACTCACAGTCTATCTCGGAGATATTCTCCAAATCTGCAGTGGATCCAACTTTCACCGTCTTTATGATCTTTGCCGTTTTACCAAGCAGCGCAGTGCGTTTTCTAAGTGCTTCAATATACGCCGCATCTTCGCTGCCATGCAGCTGTGCATATTCGATCACCCCTGCCGCCAAAAGCTCTGCAATAAAGTCCACCGGCTGATCGACGAACACGCCTACTGTATGAATGCGTGGATCCAGTTGTTCAACAAGCTCTACCGCTTCCTCTCGGGTCACCTGCCGTTTACTCGATGCAAACACAAACCCGGCAAAATCCGGCTGCACTTCATTGGCATAAGCAACATCTTCCGGTCTGCGCAGACCGCATATTTTCAAGTGAATCTTGAGCTGCTGCAATGCCTGAACACGGTCTTTAGCACGCATCAGCGTCTCTCCGATCAGCACACCATCTACCGCGTTGCGCTCCAATTCTTTAATATCCTGTGCCGTCTTGATACCACTTTCTGAAATAAATATAATATCCTTCGGCACCTGTGCGCGAAGCCGCACGCTGTTATTAATATCAACTGTGAAATTGCGAAGATCGCGGTTATTTACTCCGATCACACGTGCCCCCGCCTTGATCGCACGATGAACTTCTTCCTCATCATGCGCTTCCACGATAGATGTCAGCCCTAGCAAATCCGCAACCTCCCGAAAATGTAAGAGTTCTTCATCCGAAAGGATCGCACAGATCAAAAGCACCGCATCGGCACCGATCACCTTAGCCTCATAGATCATATACTCATCAACCGTGAAATCCTTGCGCAGTATCGGAATACTGACAGTTTGACGCACCGCCTTCAAATACTCATTGCTCCCCTGAAAATAATAGGGTTCGGTCAGCACGGAAATCGCTGCTGCACCACCTTCTTCATAATCTGCCGCAATCTCCCGGTACGGAAAATCTTCTGCGATAAGACCCTTGGATGGGGATGCTTTCTTCACCTCACAGATAAAGGATATCCCCTCAGCCTTAAGTGCCTGTTCCATCGGAAATCCGGTATCAGCGTTAAGTGCCTGCGCCTGCTCTTTCATCTGCGCAAGCGTTATTTTCTGTTGATTTTCTGCCACTCTTACTCTTGTCTTAGCAGCAATCTCTTCTAATATATTCACGCAAGTCCTCCTATTTCTGTCCGCTCACGATTTTACACGCAGTATCGTATCTATGCAACTCCTATCGCAACATTTCACGCAAAAAACATTGTCGACAGATTATTTGGCGGTAAGTTTCTGTAACCGCTCTAATGCTGCGCCGCTCTCAAGCACCTCTTTGGCTTTGGCAATGCCCTCTTCAAAGGTGATTCCCGCCGTTGCTGTATAAATCGCTGCACCTGCATTTAACAATACAACATCTGTCTTCGGCCCTTTGGCTCCGCCAAGAATATCACGCACGATCTGTGCATTTTCCTGTGGTTCTCCACCAACGAGATCGCTCTTTTCGCAACGTGTGAAGCCAAACTGCTCCGGCGTGATCTCATAAGTTTTGTACTCGCCATCTCGATATTCGCACACTTTCGTCGGTGCACTAAGGGATATCTCATCAATACAATCCGTTCCATAGACAACCATCGTACGTTTCACACCGAGATTAACTAATACATGCGCCAATGGTTCTACCAAGTTCTCATCGTATACACCCATCAACTGCATATTGGCTTTTGCCGGATTTGCAAGCGGTCCCAAAATATTAAACATTGTGCGGATACCGATCTCGCGGCGAACTGCACCAACAAAACGCATTGCCGGATGATATTTCTGCGCAAATAAGAAACAGAAATTGTTGTCACGAAGAGACTGTAAGCTCTCCTCTGCTTCTCCATCAATCTTTACGCCAAGCGCCTCGAGGCAATCTGCTGTTCCACATTTGCTGGAGGCTGCACGGTTACCATGTTTGGTTGTCTTGATGCCTGCTGCGCTCGTGATCAATGCTGCCAGTGTAGAAATATTGATCGTGTTGGATCTGTCTCCACCGGTACCAACAATTTCTAACGTATCTATATCATTGTCAAACGGAGCACAATGACTTCTCATAACTTTGGCTGCCTCTGTAATCTCTTCAATTGTCTCACCCTTGATGGCGAGTGCTGTTAGGAATGATGCTTTCTGTGCATCGGTTGCTTCACCTGTCATGATCTCTTCCATTACCTGCTTCATTGTCTCCGGTGTAAGATCCTCACCTGCTACTAATGTGCTAATTGCCTCTTTAATCATAGTGATCACTCATTCCTTTCTCGTTATTTACAAACTTTGCTGTATTGTTTCCTGTTACTGTTTCAAAAAATTCTTTAACATATCAATTCCTTTGGGTGTCAAGATCGACTCCGGATGAAACTGCAGTCCGTACGTTGGTGCCTCTTTATGTTTCACGCCCATGACTTCTCCATCGTCCGTCGTAGCAATGACCTGCAAGCATTCCGGTATCGTCTCTTTCTGAGCGATCAGCGAATGATATCTTGCGACCTCTGCCGTCTCTCCAATCCCCGCAAAAACCGGGCATTCGGTGTCAAGCGCTGCCACCGACATTTTGCCATGCATCAATTTCTTGGCATATGTTATGGTCGCTCCGTACACCTCACAGATTGCCTGATGTCCCAGACATACGCCAAGGATCGGTACTTTGCCGTTAAAATATTTGATAACCTCTTCACAGACACCTGCCTTAGAAGGACGTCCCGGTCCCGGCGACACTATGATGTGTGTCGGTGCCAATTGTTCGATCTGCTCTACCGTCATCTCATCGTTACGGATCACACGGATATCCGGGGCGATCGTTCCAACCAGCTGCACAAGGTTATAAGAAAAACTATCGTAATTATCAATCAATAAAATCATATGGCTCCTCCTTACTGCACTGCCATTATGCTAAGCCCTGTGCTTTATCTACTGCATCCATTACTGCTTTCGCTTTGTTGATGCACTCATGATACTCATTTTCCGGTACACTGTCTGCCACGATACCGGCTCCGGATCTGACAAAGATCTTGTCGTTTTTCTTAAACACGGTACGGATTGCAATACAAGTGTCAAGATTGCCGGTAAAATCAACATAACCAATGGCTCCGCCATAAATGCCACGCTTATTGTTCTCTAATTCATTAATGATCTCCATCGCACGGATCTTTGGTGCGCCCGATAAGGTTCCTGCCGGTAACACTGCATCCACTGCATCTAAACTGTCTTTGTCATCTCTGATCTCACCCCGCACGGTCGATCCTATATGCATAACATGTGAATATTGCAGCACCGCCATATAATCTTCCACTTCTACGCTGCCATACTTACTTACTTTGCCAAGATCATTTCTGCCAAGATCTACCAGCATATTGTGCTCTGCGCGCTCTTTTTCATCACCAAGCAGCTCTGTTTTAAGTCGCTCATCTTCTGCGGCATCTTTGCCGCGGGGTCTTGTTCCGGCAAGCGGAAATGTATGCAGCACGCCATCTTCCAGTTTCACTAACGTCTCTGGCGAAGCACCCGCCACTTCAATGTCATCGCTGCTAAAATAAAACATATATGGGGATGGATTGATCGTGCGCAGCATACGATACGCATTGAACAAACTTCCCTCATAATCGGCTTCCAAACGATTGGAAAGCACTACCTGAAAAATATCTCCCTCGTAAATATAATGCTTCGCTTTCTCAACCATCGCGCAATATTCCTGCTCCGAAAAGAGTGGGCGAAACTCTGATGTGATCTTACCCGGCGTGATCTGTGCCGGTGTGCCATGCTCTATAAGATCCACGATCTCTTCAATTTCTGCGAGACATCTGTCATATTCCTGTTCCAGATTCTCTGTCCTTGCATTGGCGATGATGTATATCTTTTGACGAAGATTATCAAAGGCGATCACCTTGTCAAACAACATAAGGTCGACATCCTTAAACCCTTCCTGATCGTCGGCGTCCAAATTAAGCTTTGGTTCACTGTACTTAACATAATCATAAGAAAAGTATCCGACCAATCCTCCGGTAAAGCTTGGAAGATCTTTTACTTTTGGGCTGGTGTATTCTTTCAAGATCTCTTTGATCTTTGCTACCGGATGAGCTACCGGCTCTTTTGCTCCTTCTTCGCTCCCACTTTCACGTATACACATTTCACCGTTCATACAGGTGATCTCTAATTTCGGATCATATCCCAAAAATGTGTATCTTCCCCATACTTCCTGATTTTCTACGCTTTCTAACATGTAGCAATGTTTGCTCACGCCTTTTAGGATGCGTAACACTTCCATCGGTGTCACGGTATCCGAAAGGATCTCCCGGCTGATCGGCACAACTTTGTAGCCGTCTGCCATCTGTTTTGCCTGTTCCAGTGTTGTCATGAAAACCCTCCATTCCGCAGACGCTTTGGCGTCGAAGGAACCGCGAGCCAAATGTCAGATTTGGCTCTGCGAACAGGGCTACTTTGTGACGCCTGCGGCACAAATAGCCGTGTGATAAAATACTGCATCGGCAGTATTTTTCACACTAACCTCCTTCGTTTCAAGCAAAGAGTTTCTTAATAGCGGAGCATTTTTTGCATATATAAAACAAAAAAAGTCCTTGTTTAGCATATAAATGCTAAACAAGGACGGTTAATCTTTTACCCGCGGTGCCACCTTGTTTCGTGAAACCTCACGCTCTTTGCGAAATACCAACATATTCCCGGCAACTGACGCATGCCTTACGTCATGGAATACTCAGCCGAATCACCAGCTTTTGACCATGCCCTCTGCGGTCCATTTAATGAACAGCTCTCTGTGGTTTCTCAGCATCCCCACTCTCTGTAAGCGCCTCTTTCATTTTTATCTCCGCTTCAACGGTTTATTATTATGAAATTAACAATAGTATACTCCTTTTGTAGGATTTGTCAACTATCTTCTTTTCTGATTGAGAAAATTTCTTTTTCAGAAGATCAAACTCCTTCTTCATCAAAAAACAGAATTACAGATTGTCGTACAGATCCTCTGTGAATGTCAGGCTGCCCCGATAACCTGCATACGTACGGTTAAACACCAAACGTTCATTCATCGGAAAGGCTGCTAGAATAAACTGAATATCCTTTTCCAATGCCACCTCGCGTTCATTGCTGCTGCCGATCAACAGCGTGATCTCTTCTTCCTCTTCCCGCAGTGCCTGATTGATCTCATACTGATCGGATGCAAAGATCACCTTTGGCGGTTTCGCATATTCCAAATCCTCAATCTGTGCCACAATGCGATCCTTATCCTCTTGACGGAACAGTGGTTCTGACACGATGACAAGCACCGGCGTAAAACTAAAATCATTTGCCAGATATCTGGTGATACCCACAGCGTTGTTAGCATCTGCCACAACCGCAAAACGCTTCCAGCTAACCACTCCGACAGACTGCGCTAAATAATCATAAACATATTCTTCTTCCGCAGCGATCACTTTATCCACGATCTCTTGATCCAAGTGCATTGCCTCTGCTACCTGTCTGACAAATTTTGTCGTGTCGGTTGCCCCGACAAATAAGCCCGGAACGCGGATGCTTGGAATACCAAATTTTTGTTCCATCTTTTTGGCCGGGCCCTTAAACAGCCATGGATTGATGATGATATTCAGTGCTGCACCGGAACATTTGCGGATCGTTTCAATACCCTGATGCTTTGTAAAGAACGTATTTACCTTAAGACCTAGCGCAGATAAAATACGATCGATCTCCTCAAGCGCACCGCTCCAAAACGGATCATGATACGGGATGATCCCGAAAATATTAACCAATTTATCATCTTTCGGCACCTCTTCTTCTATCACCTGATTGATCATCGTCGTCCAAACCGTTTCATAGCCGAGATTGCTGTCTCCGACAAAGCCCGGCGTCTCGATCGGATATACGGAATACCCCTTGTCCTGAAATTCTTCTGTAACGCTGACAATGTCATCACCGATAATTCCTGCGGTACATCCCGTCAATACAAAATATGCATCCGCATCAATAATATCAATAGCCCCCTGAACAGTTGTGCGCAGTTTTTCAGTACCACCAAAAACAACTTCTTTTTCCAACATATTGGTAGAAGGCAGTGATACGAGTGACACAAAACGAGAAGATTTGTGTCCGGACTGCCCTTGATCTGCTGCTGTAGTCTGCATACAGCAGCCCGGTCCTGAATGATAGATTGGACACACACGGTCGATCGCTCCTAATACAGAATTAATACCTGCTAAAACGCAGCCACCCTTTGGATTTTCTGTAACCTGTGACATATCTTTCCCTGCCTTTCTTTATTTCTTGATATATTTAAATGCATCCTGCTCATACCACGAATCCTTATATGGTAATTTACTATGTTGTGCCAGTTTCACATTGAATCCCGGATTTTGCAGCTGATCTGCAATTTTGTTGCCAAGATAGATCAGACCGTCATATCCCATCGTCGGACGCTTACCGTCCAATACATGTGTAGTCGGAATGCCAAGCTTAGCCGCCCAGTCCGGAACACCAATAAAAGCATCCGGTTTTAATTTATTCACAAGATTGACCTGCTCGAATGGCTGCATATTGGCAATATCAACGACGAAGTCTTTATGAATGCCATTGAGATATTCGATATCTGTCTGTGCATCTTCATCATAGGTTGGTGTCTCTAATCCCACCAATTCCATGCCAAAATCATCGATCAAAGCTGCTGCCGCAAAAGATCGCCCGGTACCGCCACAGATAAATACCCGCTTACCGTGCAGTCTGTCACGAAGTTTCTGAACAAGCGGCATGATACGCTCTCGCTCTTTCGCAATGATCTCTTCGACTTCCTCTTCCTTGCCCAGCACTTTTGCAATACCGCGGTACCATTTTTCGGTATTACGGATACCGATCGGCATCACCGTATGCGAATATGGGATCTCATAATCTTCCCATAATGTTTTCATAAATTCATCTGCAAATACTTTACAGATCGAAGTAGATGCCTCGGCTGCCGGAATGCGCTTGATCTTCTCCAGAGAACTATAAAATGGTATGTAATTTACCTCCACACCAATATTGTGCAGCATACGCTCCATCTCTTTCTGATCAGCGTAACTAACCGTTGTCGGTGCAAATAGATTTACCAGTCCTTTTTCTTTCGGTACACTCTCTTTCTTGAGGATATACTTATTGATCGCTAAAAATGCTGCGTCAAAACCGGAAGCACAGATTTTGGACTTAAAGCCCTCACAATGGATCGGCACCAAAACGGTGTCCGGATACTCTTCCTGCAAATCATATGCGATCGCATCGATATCATCTCCAATAATACCGGAGGCACAGGAAGCATAGATAAAGGCAAGCTTCGGATGATAACGTTCCACTGCCTTTTTCACTGCCTCGCGAAGTTTCTGTTCGCCGCCAAACACGACGCTTTTCTGATCCACATTTGATACGATAATGCGTGGATTGCGGATATTTTTAATGCCGCGGTGCGCCTGACCGACACGGAACATATCCACTGCCATGATCGAACAGCCAACACATCCCTGCGGGGAGTGCGAAATAAATACAGAGTCTTCCAAAGACATCAATGCCGCCATACTATTGATCTGCTGGCACTGCAATCCCTGCGCAAACGTTCGGTCTGCTTTTTTCAAACAGCCTTTTCGAAACTGCTCCTCGACTTCTTTTCCCGTCGTTCCTAAATCATTAATTCTGCCCGGTTTACTTTCTCTCACACCGGAATACTGCTTTTTCGCCATAACAATCTTTCATTCCTTTCTCGCAATGCGTCAATGATTTACAATTTTGCTGCTAGATCACATATTGATCTGTCCATAGATTTTGCTGCCATTCCACCAAATCTTCCAGAGTCATACCCTCTAACACACCATTGATCGCCTCGTCTAATTTCTGCCAAATGATCAAGCTGACACAGGTTGCCTTATTTTCACAAGGCCAACCATTGGCACCAACACAGTCTGTCGGGGATAGATTTCCCTCCATAGTACGCAGAATGCGTCCCACAGTATAATTTCTCGGCGGCTCACTCAACATATACCCACCGTGAGAACCGCGAATGCTTTTCACAAGGGCAGCTTTATTGAGCGTCGCCACGATCTGCTCCAGATATTTTTCGGAAATCCCCTGTCTTTTTGCGATTTCCTTGATCTTTACCGGCTGCCCCTTGCTGTAAAGCGCCAGATCGAGCATTAGCTTGATCGCATATCGTCCTTTTGTGGATATTTTCATATTCGTCACCAAGCCTTTCTTTGTCTTGCTAAATAACACCCTATTTTGTGAAGAGCTTCATCAATAGTGCACTCCACGTCAAACGCAGTTACAGCATGCTTTGCAAGCAGCTTCTGCATATGAAAACCAATCTTGCTGCATACGACAAAGGTACAGTCCGTGACACACTCTACACGGTCATTACTGCCTTCACAGAAATGACCACCGGCATCACATCCGCAATGCTCTGTGTCATTGGCCTGTGATCGCAGATCTGCGTCCTGTCCGTCTTTTAGGACACCTTCATCATGCTGCACTACCGTTCTCTCTTCCAGTTTGCAATATGCATCCTTTGTAATTTCATATACTTCAAAACGCTCTGCTTCTCCAAAAGGTGTGTCGACATGCACCCCATCTGAAGTAGCAACTGCGATCAAATATTTTCCCATGCTGTTCCTCCAGCCTTATGATCTGCCAATTTGCGTTGTTGCTTGGTTTCCTGTCCATGCCTCAATGTCTTCGTCAAACAACAGTTTTCGTGTCTATACCTCAAAACTTTGGTTAAACAACAGTTTTCCTGTCTATACCTCAAAATCCTCATTAAACAAATTCGTAGACAGGTAACGAAGCCCTGTATCCGGCAGGATAACAACAATATTTTTGCCGGCATTTTCCGGTCGTTTGGCTATCTCCGTTGCCGCAAAGATTGCTGCACCGGATGATGTTCCAACCAGAATTCCATCTGTTTTGGCAACTTCGCGTGTCACACGGTACGCATCCGGCGTCTCCACATCATAGCGTTCATCATAAATGTCCATATCCATGATCTCCGGTACCATTTCTCTCGGCACTCCGGCAAATGGGTGCACACCCATAATCTCTTCCGGCGCCGGGTTTTCAGGGCTTGGCAATGAATTTTTACCTGGCTGCAATGCCACTACATACAAGTCCGGATTTTTAGACTTCAGATACTTACCGGTTCCTGAAACGGTTCCGCCGGTACCTACACTTGCCACCAGAATATCAACGTTACCATTGGTATCTTCCCAGATTTCCGGACCGGTCGTTGATTCATGGACTGCCGGATTGGCCGGGTTAGAAAGCTGATCAACGAAAAAGATGCCTTCCTCTTTCGCCAATACTTGATCTCTCAGTGCCGCTACAGCAGCAATAAAATCCCCACCCGTCTTCTCCATTGTTTCCACGATAACCGGTTCTTCCGACAATTTGATAACTTCCGCGCCAAACGCCTTGATCACCTGAAAACGTTCCGCACTAACCTGATCCTGTATGTATACACGGAATTTATATCCTTTGGTTGCTGCGATCGCTGCCAGACCGATTCCGGTATTTCCACTCGTTGTCTCTACCAAAGTATCTCCCGGCTTGATCAAACCTTTTTTCTCCGCTTCCTCGATCATGTTTAATGCAGTGCGGTCCTTAATGCTCTGATTCGGGTTGAAATACTCCAATTTTACAAGAAGCTTTGCCGGAAGATCATGTTTCTTTTCATAATTTGCCAGCTCCAACAACGGTGTTTTTCCAACTAATTCTGTAATTGATCTATAAATCTTTCCCATGCAATGTCCATCCTTTCTCTATTGCTCTGATCAAATATGATAATCGTCCGCAGAATCCATCAAACCAAATTCCAGTAGAATTTCCTCTAAGCGTTCCTGCGTCATCGGCGTTGGAATGTCAAATTTTGTATTATTAATGACAGCTTCTGCTAAATTGCGGTACTCCTGCGCCTGATTGGAATCCGGCTTATATTCGATCACCGTCTTTTTGTTGATCTCAGCTCGCTGTACGATATTGTCACGTGGCACGAAATACAACAACTGCGTTCCCAATTCCTTTGCAAAAGCACGTAAAAGATCCAGCTCGCGATCTACATTTCTGCTGTTGCAGATAATACCGCCCAGTCTGACGCCACCGGTACGCGCATAACGTTTGATACCTTTGGCAATGTTGTTAGCTGCATACAGCGCCATCATCTCGCCACTTGCCACAATATATATTTCCTTTGCTTTGCCCTCGCGGATCGGCATTGCAAATCCACCGCAGACAACGTCTCCTAAAACATCATAAAATACATAATCCAGATCATCCGTATAGGCTCCGAGATTTTCCAACATGTTGATCGATGTGATAATACCACGTCCCGCACAGCCTACACCTGGTTCCGGTCCACCGGACTCAACGCATCGCGTGCCGCCGTAGCCCTCACGCACGATCTTATCTAATTCGACATCTTCTCCCTCATCACGGATCGTATCCAAAACTGTCTTTTGCGCCAGACCGCCCAGTAGTAATCTTGTAGAATCAGCCTTCGGATCACAGCCAACAACCATTACTTTCTTACCGTGTTCTACAAGTCCTGCAGTCAGGTTCTGTGTTGTTGTAGACTTTCCAATTCCACCTTTGCCATAAATTGCAATCTGTCTCAATTCTGCCATTGTCTCCTCCATTCCTATCCTATCCAGGATCCTACCTTGTTGTCATTAATCCTTGTATTTGATCATATACCACAATGCGATGCAGGGAATCTTCAATCTCCCCCGGCAATTCCATTGCAGCTATTCCATACTCATTCATAACCCGCAGTGCACCCATACCAATACGGCTCACTGCTACATAATCACAGTCCGATAAACGTTTTACATTATTCCGTAATCTTCCCTCATCATGATTACCGGCCTCACAGATCGGTACGAGCTCACGCTTTTCCAAAAGTATGATGTCCTCATTTTCGGACACCTCGTAGATATAGAAATCACGTGCTCTTCCAAAATGACTATTAACCACAATGCCATCCGAAGATGCCACTGCCACGCGGATTTTCCTATCATTTTGCATCGACATCATCCTTTCCTAACCATGTGAAAATGTTTCCCGCACACGCAGTTTTCTTTGATAAATCTGATCTCCATATTCTGATCTGCCCGGAACTCCAACTGCATCCGCCCGGCAGTGCTGGCAATGTCTAAATACGTCAATATATTGGGAAGCCGTTGTTCTCGCCGCATCGATCTGACTACAGGTCGGTGCTGTCTGATCCGCCAATTCATACTGTGGGATCAACGGTATGATATTATATATTTTTGCGCCGGCCTCTTTTACTGTCTTAGCGATCTTTGCAATATGATCTCCGTTGATGTCCGGCACCAACACCGTATTAACCTTTATGGTGATCCCTGCAGACGCAACTTTTCGTATGCCCGCCAACTGATTTTTAATGAGGATTTCTGCGCCCTCTACACCATCATAACGTTTACCATGATAAATAATGTATTTATTCAGCTTAGCTTCGATCTCCGGATCCACTGCATTAACAGTTACTGTCAGAGAATCAATTCCTATTTCGATCACTTCTTCTGCTTTCTCTTCCAAAAGCAATCCATTGGTGCTCATACATTTAATAAGCTGTGGGAATCGTTCTTTGACACCGCGAAACGTCTTCAGCGCATAGTCAGAGGCTAATGTATCTCCCGGTCCCGCAATACCAGCCACGGTAATCTCCGGACAAAGCCTCAATGCCTTATCCAGGATCTCTAAACTTTCTGTAGGTGTGATCACTTTCGATGTGACACCAGGTCTCTCCTCTACATCGTTTATAACACGATCACAGAAACGACAAGCAATGTTACACCCAGGACTCACCGGCAAATGAATGCGTCCCACATTATTTTTATGCCCCCCAAAGCAGGGATGGGATTGTTGCAGATCATGATATGTATTACTCACGTTGCTCCCCCTTTCCATTGCGCTCTTTGTATTCCTAGTTTTTCGATAGGTTTTATCAATTTATGATATTTGTAATTATATTCACCTTTTCCTATATTGTCAATAGGAATTATCAACAATTTATCAAAATTTTGTCAGTGACATTCTGTATCGTCATATTTCACAGAATATGTCACGCAACTTTTTTCATTTTCGTGAGGAATTAGGAATAAACATTTCTTATTTTCGTGAATATTCAAAGCAAAACATTTCTCATTTTCGTGAATATTCATGCAAAAACTTTTCTTATTTTCGTGAATACAGGTTGTTATTTGTGGAAAACTATATTACAATAAAGCTTATAAAACGGTGATTTAAGCGACTAATGCACTGTAGAAAGGAACCCATCATGTTATTTAAACGAAAATTATACCAAAAGCTTTTAAAATGGAAAGAAATATCGGCCGGTTCATCCGCTCTGTTGATCGAAGGTGCAAGACGAATCGGAAAAAGTACCATTGTAGAAGAATTTGCGAAAGCAGAATATGATGATTATATGTTATTGGACTTTGCACGCGAAAGTACAGACATAAAAGACAACTTTATAAATAATATCAATGACCTTGATACCTTTTTCCGCAATTTATTTCTGCTTAAAGGGCGATCACTCCATGGCAAAAACTGCGTCATTATCTTTGACGAAGTGCAGTTGTTTCCATGGGCAAGACAGGCCATAAAATATTTAGTACAGGATGGAAGGTATGAATATATCGAAACCGGCTCTTTGATCTCTATTCATAAAAATGTCCAAAACATTCTGATTCCATCCGAAGAATACAAACTTAAAATGTATCCTATGGATTTCGAAGAATTTTTGTGGGCAACCGATGATACCGTTTCCTATGAAGCAATCAAGGACGCTTTCATAAAACGCAAACCACTCGGTGACAGCATCCATCGACAGCTCATGAACAAATTCCGCACTTATATGGTAGTTGGCGGAATGCCTCAGGCTGTAGATGCCTATATTGCCGGCAAAGATTTCACACAGATTGATTTCGTAAAACGTAATATTTTGAGTTTGTACGAAGAGGATCTATACAAATACGATTCCGAAAACAATCAGCGAGCTTCCATCATTTTTCGTACGATTCCAGAGCAACTGGAAAACAAAAATTCGCATTTTAAATTTTCATTGATTAACAAAAATGCGCGTTATCAGAATTATATCAATGCTGTAAATTTTGTGGCGGAATCCATGATCGGCAATGAATGTATCCATGTTACAAAACCCGAAATCGCCTTGGAACTCTTTGCTGATCGAAGCAATTTTAAGCTTTATATGGGCGATACCGGACTGTTAGTAACGCAGATTATGAAAAGCCAGGATAACGTAGATGAAAATATCTACAAATCTCTGATTTTTGGGAAACTTGGTATCAATCAGGGAATGATCATTGAAAATATGGTAGCACAAATGCTGAAAGCATCCGGACACGACCTATATTTTCATGAATATCGCTATACACCTTCTGATGAGAGTAATGAGAAAAAATACGAGATCGATTTTTTGACCGTTAAGAATAAAAAAATCTGTCCCATCGAGGTGAAGTCTTCCTCCTACACCTCGCACAAATCATTTGATTACTTCGTAAAAAAGTATCAATTGAAAATGCAGGACAGATATATTATTTATACGAAAGATCTTATACAAAAAGATAACATATTGTATATTCCTATATACATGACAATGCTTGTGTAAGATACCAATTTAATAGGGATCATCTATGAGACGCAGTGCTTGATACAAGCCATCACTGCACCTCTCTCTCCTGCAGTGCCGTCTTAATACGGTCAAGTGCTTCTTTTAACGTTGCACGCGGACATGCTACATTGACACGCTGAAACCCTTTGCCGCAGTCGCCAAAGATCTTACCACTGTCGAGCCATAATTTTGCCCGGTGTACGATCAGATCCTCCAGCTCATCCACACTCAATCCGGTTTCGCGAAAATCCAGCCAGACCAGATAAGTACCCTCATGGTCTACCATAGACACGCCCGGAAGCTGCGTTTCAACATATTCCTTTGTAAAGGCAATATTGTCGGCAACATATGAGTGCATTGCCTCATACCACTCTTCTCCGTGTGCATATGCCGCCTCGCACGCAACCAACCCCAGTACATTAAGCTGACTAATTCCTGCCGCATCAAGCTGCGCCCGGAACTTTGCCTTTAACTCTCTATTTAGAATAAAGATATTCGAGATCATCATACTGGCAATATTAAACGTTTTGCTCGGCGCCGTGCAGGTCACGCTGATCTGCGCAAATTCTTCCTTGATCGCCGCAAACACCTGATGCTTTCCTCGAAATACAAAGTCCTCATGAATCTCATCACTCACAACCGTAACATGATGTTTTACCAAAATATCCCCCATCGCAGTGAGCTCTTCTTTCGTCCACACACGCCCAACCGGATTATGCGGATTGCAAAGCAGGAACAGCTTAACGTCGTTATCTACAATCTTACGTTCAAAATCCTCCAGATCTATGTGATAACGGTTGTCATCACCTTTGTACAGGTCGTTGCTGACCACCTTTCTACCATTGTCGGCGATCACCTCCGAAAACGGATAATACACCGGCTGCTGCAGCATCACGGCATCTCCCGGCTCAGAATACGCCTTTACCGCCATTGCCAGCGCAAAAACAACGCCCGGCGTTTTGATAAGCCATTTTTCCTGAATGTCCCAGTCATGATGTTTTTTCATCCAAGACCGAACCGTCTCGAAATAAGGGGTCTGCACTTCACTGTAGCCAAATATGCCATGCTTCGTGCGCTCTATCACCACGTCCTCAATATAAGAAGACGTCTTAAAATCCATATCTGCCACCCACAACGGAAGCACATCTTCCGGCATACCTCTTCGTTTTGCAAAATCATATTTTAAGCAATCGGTATTTTTACGATTGACTACCGCGTCAAAATTCAAATTTCTTTCTGCCATTGCTATCATCCTTTCTATCGCCATGCTGCATTTGCTAGCAATCTATTCTATAATCATCCTGCATTTTCAGCCAAATATACCACCAGTAAATAAACACGCTATTTTATAAAGAAGCAAACACGCTTTCCAGTTCTGCCAACAGGTCTTTAACATTCTCAATCCCCACCGACAGGCGAAGTGTCGCATCTGTAATTCCATTCTTTTCTCGAATTTCCTGTGGAACATCTGCATGCGTTTGTGTCGCCGGATAGGTGATCAACGTCTCCACACCACCAAGACTCTCTGCGAAACGGATCATGCGAACCTTTTCTAATACAGCCTGTGCACTTTCTTTATCCTTCAATTGAAATGTCAACATTGCACCAAAACCACGCGCCTGTTTTTTCATGATCTCATAGCCCGGGTGATCCGGCATTCCCGGATAAATCACTTTCGTAACAACATCCTGCGCCGTCAGCCATTTGGCAATTTCCAAAGCATTATCAGCGGCACGTTCCATGCGAATCCCCAATGTTTTAATACCTCGCAGGATCAACCAGCTATCAAAAGGTGCTAGTCCCGCTCCCGTTGTCTTGATCAAAAAGCGAAGTTTTTCGCTAATTTCCTCTCGACCGGTCACCAAAAATCCCGCAAGCGTGTCATTGTGTCCTCCCAAATACTTCGTACCACTATGTACCACAACATCTGCACCAAGTTTCAGCGGATTCTGGAAATATGGCGATAAAAATGTATTATCCACAATCAACAACAAACCGTGCTTGTGTGCGATTTCTGCTGTTGCCGCTATATCCGTTACATTCATCATTGGGTTAGTCGGTGTTTCAATATAGATTGCTTTCGTCTGTTCTGTAATATACGATTCAATATCTTCTCTGCAGCAATCAATATTTGAAAATTGTATGCCGTTCTTATCCGAGACGTTTTGAAACAAACGAATGCATCCTCCATACAGATCCGAATCAGCGATAATATGATCTCCCGGCTTGAACAGCTCCATCAGTAATGATATTGCCGCCATTCCACTCGAAAGTGCCAGCGCATCAATTCCACCTTCCAAAGAAGCCACCATTTTCTCTAAATGTTCTCTGGTTGGATTCTGCAAACGACTGTAATCGTATCCGGTGCTTTGTCCTACTCCCGGATGTGCATACGTCGCTGTCTGATAAATAGGGTAACTGATTGCACCAAAATGATCCGTTTTACCTTCATCTTCTTCTAAATGCAAACATTTTGTCTCAATTTCTCTTTCCATATAGCATAATCCTTTCTCCACACAAAGTCTTGGCTGTCAGGCGCCGTTTAATTCCTAGTAAACCTGTAGGTATTATTATAAAGACTCCCTCTTACACTGTCAATTGCTATTTCCTATTTTACCTATTGGAATTATTTTTTATGTGTTATAGTTTTTTCCTATTGCTAAAATAGGGGTTGACTTGGAGTCTACTCCAAGTGTTACACTAAGAAGCAGGAGGTGACTACCGTGACCATCAAAGAAGTGAGTCAAAAATACAACATTTCACAGGATACTCTGCGTTACTATGAACGTGTCGGCATGATTCCGAAAGTAACGCGAACGGCAAGTGGCATCCGCGATTATCAGGAATCTGATCTAAGCTGGGTCGAACTTGTCATCTGTATGCGTAGCGCCGGGCTGCCGGTAGAAGCATTGATTGAATACGTTGAACTGTACCAACAGGGCGACCAGACTTTCGGTGCGCGTCTCGAACTGCTGCAGGAACAGAGACGCAATTTAGAAGAACAACAGAAACAATTACAAGCTGCAATAAGTAAACTGGATTATAAAATTTCCCGCTACGAAGTTGCAGTCAAAACAGGAAAATTATCATGGGAGGAAAATTCATGTACTTAGAACAGATTAATGGACCACAAGATGTAAAGAAATTATCCGTAGAACAGTTAAATACTTTGGCAGATGAAATGCGTGCTGCATTATTAAACCGTTTGAGCAAACACGGCGGTCATTTCGGGCCGAACTTCGGTATGGTGGAGGCCACGATCGCACTCCATTACGTTTTCGAATCACCAAAAGATAAGATCGTATACGATGTATCACATCAGTCTTATCCGCACAAAATGTTGACGGGACGTAAAGATGCTTATTTATACGAAGAACATTTTGAGGACGTGTCCGGATACAGCAATCCAAACGAAAGTGAACACGACTTCTTTACCGTCGGTCACACGTCTACCTCTGTCAGCCTCGCCTGTGGACTTGCCAAAGCAAGAGATCTAAATGGCGAAGACGGCAACGTGATCGCTGTCATCGGTGATGGTTCTTTGAGCGGTGGCGAAGCTTTAGAGGGATTAGATTATGCTGCAGAATTAGACGGCAACTTCATTATTGTCGTAAACGATAACGATATGTCCATCGCCGAGAATCATGGCGGTCTTTACGGCAATCTCAAGCTGCTTCGCGACACGAAAGGTCAGGCTGAATGCAACTTATTCCGTGCAATGGGATTAGACTATGTTTATGTTGATCAGGGCAATGACACAGCCTCTTTGATCGATGCCTTCTCCCAAGTAAAAGACAGCAATAAACCGGTTGTTGTCCATATCAACACACTGAAAGGTAAAGGATACGCACCAGCCGAGGAGCATAAAGAGAACTGGCATTACTGCGCGCCGTTTGATATCAAAACCGGTGAGGCACTGTTCCAAGATGCGGAAGAAGATTATTCTTCTGTTACAGCAGAATACCTGTTAGACAAGATGAAAAAAGATCCTGCCGTTGTAGCGATCACTTCCGGAACTCCTACTATTCTTGGTTTTACAGAAGATAAACGAAAAGAAGCCGGAAAGCAATTCGTCGATGTCGGCATTGCCGAAGAAACCGCAGTAGCTCTTGCCTCCGGTATTGCTGCAAATGGCGGCAAACCTGTCTATGGTGTTTACAGCACCTTTGTACAGAGAACCTACGACCAGATTTCTCAGGATTTATGTATCAATAACAGTCCTGCAACGATCGTTACTTTCTGCGGTACGGTTTATGGCATGAATGACGTTACACATTTAGGTTTGTATGACATTCCAATGATGGCAAACATTCCAAACCTTGTTTATTTGGCAGCAACCTCCAAAGAGGATTATATTGCCATGCTGGATTGGAGCCTAGAACAGACCGAACTTCCTGTTGCTATCAAGCTTCCGGGCGGTGCTATGGTATCCACCGGCACACCGGTTACCAAAGATTTTAGTAAGCTCAACAAATATGAGGTAACCAAAAAAGGGTCCAAAATTGCCATTCTTGGTCTTGGTACCTTTTACGGACTTGCCTGCGAAGCTGCTTCTCAGTTAGAAGCAGAAACCGGCATTCAGGCAACCGTGATCAATCCATACTACATCACCGGACTCGATACCGAATTGTTGGATAAGCTCAAAGAAGATCATGATCTCGTTCTGACCATCGAAGATGGCATTTTGGATGGCGGTTTTGGCGAGAAAATTGCCAGATACTACGGTACTTCGAACATCAAAGTACGGAACTATGGACTGAAAAAGGAATTTTTGGATCGCTACGACCCTAACGAGGTTGTCAAAGAGAATCATTTGACCGTAGAACAAATTGTTGCAGATATCAAAGCACTTGAAGCATAAAAAAGCAAAGCCTGCGCTTTGCTTTGCAAGAATTGCTAAAGCAATTCTTGGTGGCATAACGTAACATTACGAGCAATTTCCTATTAAATAAAAGGAACTGCAGAACGGAGAAAGAGCAGATGTCCGAAGATATGGACACCTGCTCTTTTTAAACATGTAAGATTTTTTATTAGAATCTCTACTACAACAACGTAAGCTCGATAGCATTTCCAGATATTCCCCTCAAATCCATCTCAGAAATCTACATGCCACTTACAAGATTAAGGATACCGATTTTTTCATTAAGATTCAAGGTGGTTTTTCATTAAGATTTGTTTAAGATTTGTCGTTTCCGCATCCATACACCAAACAAAATCCAACCGATCACTCCAAATATTGAAACTATCATCCCCGGCCAAAAATATGGATACTTCAACGTAATCTTTGTTTCTCCACTGTTTACTTCCAACAAATTATGAACCGAGTGAATCTTTTCGCTGCTATCAAAAATATCTTGATACGCAATTGTCGTATTAACCTGATCCTGCGGACTAATAATGATAATTTGATCTTCGGCATGCGCAATATCTAATGGAACCAATGCCCGATCCGGAAGTTCAGCCAAGGCATCATCCATTAAGCTGCCTAAAAACTTCCCCACTGACTCATCTCTAGTCAGGAAATAATGATACGTTAAGTTAATTCCCAAGAATACAATATTATCATTCTCGACGTTTCCCGCAAAATCAATTTTTACTCCCGTATCATATAAATATCCCATTGTATTATCCAGACCATTCAAATAAACTGTTTTCCAATTTCTTTTATCTACGTCAAATAATGACGTATCCAGTTCCCCCTCCTTTGTATAAAGCACAGGGTATCCATTCTGAAAATAAATATCCTGACATTCCACACCCATAAATTCTTTGATTTTAGTTTGTGGATTATCAGGTATTCCATCTCCATTTACAATAATCCTAACCCCCGCCTCACTTAGCTTCAAAAGCATCTTTTCAGCCTTATCTTTATCATCATACGTAAAACCTGACAAGTAAATCACTTTATATTTTGATAATTTATCATACGAATAATCATTTACATTATTCGAGTCCCCCGGTTCTATATTCGGATAACCATATGCTAAGAAATCGGAAGACGAACCGATAGCTAACCCCTCATATTGACAAGTCGTACCAAACTGCTCATAAGTTTTTATATGGTAAAGCAGATAACTATCATTCGATGCTGCCAGTATGTATCCTAATTTTTGGGCACATTCGGTCACTTCAATCAGATCTTTATCCGGATCTCGAAGCTCACTTTTCTTGATCAACACAGTATCATCACCTAATTCGAGGCATCGATCAAATAAAAACAAATAAAATCCTTCCTCAACAGCATCATTCAAACGAGCAATATTGTTCGATGTTGTTGCTGCCCGCCATCCGGTTCCAAATGATTCCGGAACTTTCGCTCCATTATAGTCTGTCAACAAATATGGTGCCATCGCTCCAAGCGTACTTCCGTCAATCAATGCTGCGCGCTGCTTGGTGATTTTACGAGCCTTTGCAATCAATGTTCCCTGTGCACTCTGCTCCATATTTTCGCTTGCCGTTAGTGTTCCTTTTCCGTGATAGATCAACGTATAAGACGGAACAATGTCGACAACTAATATAATGCAGCAAATAACAACAAATCCACGTTTCAACGTATCCCAGGTCACAAAACTATATAATATAAAACACAGGGCAATCGAAATAAACTGCAGCATCCATATATAACGTCCTCCCGGTATTTTTGCAAAAATAGCACACATAGACGTTGTCGTGCATGCAAAAAAGATCAATCCTGCCCAGAAACCGTGCAATGACCTTTTCTTGCCACAAACTGCGCCGAAAACAGCCAGCAAAAACACAGACAAGCCAAAATAATAATCAACATTGCCTCGCGTAAGTCTTCTTACCGGATCCAGAGAAATAACTGCGTCTTGGAAATACCCTTTCATCATACGCAACGCATCGTCCGCTAATTTCCCACCACGCAGCGATGGCACAAGCCATATTCCTATCAACGCAAAGCCCAAGAACATTGCACACATAATTGGAATACAACGACCTTTTTGATGGTTGATGATACGATAGATCAAAAGATAGCTCAACATGATCAGCGCAAACACAGCCGCATATTCTAAATCACACAACAACATGCACGCATAAACCGGAACTATTTTACATACCGTCTGCCATCTTCCCTTTATTAAACTGATTTCTATGAAGTACAATATTAATGGCAGAAAAACCATTAGCAAAGCACGACCTAAATGTCCTACTACAAACAACGTATAAAGATTATTTGGCAGGAAAAACCATAAAACACCCACAAAAGTGCCTAGCATAATTCGTTGTTGGCGAATCCCTATATATAGCCAGACCAATGCCCCACCATAAAACACTAAGGATATATATATCAAATATCCGTTAATATCACTTCCACCTGCTAGGAATTGACAAAACGCTGAAAAATACACCGGAAGTGGTGCCCAGTAACGCAACATCTGAACTCCGTTGTACCACAAATTATCATAAAGCGGATACCAATTTCCCCGGCTGATATTATGATATAATACATTTCCCTTATATACATGGCTCATCGCATCTGCTCCCACCGGATACGTCCCACCTATATATATTACAAACACAATCCCTATTGCCAGAAATGCATATAATATCATAGCCAATACAATGCCTGCATTTTTCTTCACTGCACTCTCTCCTCGCTACTCAATCACTCGATCCAACACCTCATCAATAATCTCACTCATCTGATGATCGGAATGCCTGCGCACACTTTCCAAATAATCCTCATTGTGTTCAAAATTGATCACATAACTTCTCGTCGGTGTCTCACTACTCTCCATTCGGACAAGTTCTCCATCCAGATTTTGTACGATCTTTTTGATCGCACGCACAAAATAATCAGACATATTTTCCAATGTTGGAATAATATGGTCAAACGGCTCAATCTCATTGATCAAATGATTCTGATATTGATTGAAATACTCATCAATGGCTTTTTCATATGCATCAAACTGCACAAATTTCTGACCGTTCATTCGAATGTGAACCATAAATTCCCACGTATGCGGATGCTGTTCTCCCTCTTTACCATCAATAATAATATAATGATTGGCATTCAGGTAAAACTTAAATTTATATTCTCGATTGATCGCTCCACTATGCATGTTTCTTCTCCTTTCGTTCGCGCAATGCCTTCTGAAACTGAACATACACGGCCTGCAGCGATAGTTCCTCATCTTCTTTCGCCATCGTCTCCTCGACGTTAAACATCTCCTCACTTCCCGGAAGTCTGTGCAGTGCCTGTACCGCTTCCTCCATACGATATTGGATAAAGATCAATACAACGCCTAAATCTTCTGCATCAAAACGGATGATCTTTTCATCCAACAGCACCTGTGCCCGTTCTAAAAACTGTTTTTTCGCAGCTTCCGAAGCAAATGAAAGCCGTACAAGTGTAATTGGCGTCACTTTTCTCTGTCCTAATTTTTGGACAAACACATCCATCAGCCGGATATGGTACACATTCCACCGGGTATGATAATAATCCATCGCCTTGATCGTTTCGGTTTGCCGTTCAACAATACGGTTAAGCTCCTCTGTATGTGCTTTCATCTTAGCGAGCTTATTTTTGCGAATATCTGATAAAATACTAAACACCATTGTAGAAAGCAGCAATATGATCAAAATTCCATTAATGAATACCGACAACCCGATCTTGGAGGCCATAAAGGAATTATTATCCAAAATAACCGTGTCATTCGTCAATAAGCATATTGTATAACGTGCTCCGTTATAGCCAAAGATCACACCGGATGCCACATAACGGTCATCCCCCATCTGAATGATCTTATGAGATACTTTATTCACCGCCAGACTTTGTAAAAATTTGGTCGCACTGTCTCCGGAAAAAAAAGTATTAGATGTAAGTCCCTTATATCGGTTGGTCTCTGTGACATCTTTTACAAACAAAAGGGCTTTATTCTTCGTCAATGTCCAATATTTACGACTGGATGCATCCAACGAGCCTAATATCTTCGTCACAATCTCTTCATCGCTGCGGTCGTCCAACACATTGATCTGGTCAAGAACAAGCTGAACATACGCATCCTGCTGCTCTGCATAGATTGACAAAATGCTGTCCTCATAAGACTTCATCTGCTGATTGCCCACCCATGCCAGCACACCTACAATAATAATGATCGTGAATGAAATCGTCTTGCTGTTGATCAATAGCTCTTTCAGTTTATTACTTTTCACTTCAGCCCCTCGCCTTTCTATACGTGTTCCTCTGGTTTATTGACAATTGCCCTGATCTTGCGGATAAAACGCATTACAACCGCAAAATCATCGGTTATTGTTTTGCACAGACTATCCTTTTCCTGCGTAAAATTCTTTGTTTTCCACGCGCTATTGGTATTAATACTATTTACCACGCCTGCAAAGCGAATAAAGAACACTGCCAGATTGAATAGTGGCAGCAATGGCAATACATACCACTGCTTTGCATAATATTTCCGAATCTCCTTAAAGTTCTTTAAGAAGCCAACCGTCGATATATAGTAAAAAAAACCAATCAACACGTATAATAAATACAAAAATAACGTGGAATATCCCACCTGCGCAAAGGAATAATTCAAGCACATCAAGCAGAGCAGCGCTAAATACCAGATCAAGCGTGGAAACGCAAAGGTGTGGTCATACACTAATGTCCTAACGCCTACATTCGTAAACATATTTCTGATTTTTAACTTGTTTTTCAAAAACAAATGTGATACTTCCAAACTTCCGCGCTGCCAACGCTGTCTCTGTGTATACAATTTATTGAGATCCTCGATCGAGTCTACAAAGAAAATCGCATCTTCGCAGATCCCAACTTTCGTCTTTAATAAATATTTCATCTGGAACGTAATCTGCGTATCTTCGCAAATAGTATCCGTATTATACAACTGTGACTTCAGCACAACTGATTTGCGAAACGCCGAAAACGCACCCGATAACGTATACACCGCATTGATCTCTGCCGAATAGTTACGTCCTGCCAAAAACGCCTGCGCATATTCCATAAATTCCATCTTACGCAAAATTCGTGGGAAGACTAACGGATACGCCTGTACCTGCTTCGGCTCTGTCAAAATAACCCCGGTCATGCACTCGATCGACTGATCATTTTCAAAACGGTACACCATATTGCGCAAGGCGGATCGTTCCAATAAACCATCGCTGTCAATATGGATGATGTACTTTCCCTCACTATTAAATAAGGCAAGATTCAATGCTTTCGATTTGCCTTGTTTTGCATTGAGCCACTGCATATGCAGCCCCGGAAACTTCCGCTGGCACTCGCAAAATACTTGAAAGCTGTTATCCTGCCCTTGATTATTAACAAGGAAAATCCGGATCTTGGAATCCGGATAATCACTGTCTTCAATCGATTGAATACACTGTTCCAATGTGTCCATTGAATTGTAGATTGGAATTATTAAAGAAATCTCCGGATCAATTGCCGGCTTTAATATTTTTTCCTTAAATAGATGCTTTTTAAGCAATACAAGCACACTTCCAACCGATGGTACAATCTCCATCATAACCGGTATTATGATCCATGCAGCCCAAAATAAAAATGAGTTGCAAAATTTATTTATTAGTTCCATACGTAAATCCGCCCACTTTCTGTCGAACAATCTGTGCTTTTGTAAATACAATAAAGTACAGCATGATCGACAAGCCATAAAATACGATTCTTCCAACAAAAGTATGTGCCATATAATAAGCTGACATTCCCTTGTAATAAATGATGACTCCGATCACTGTGATGCGTATCGCATTGGCAAGAATAATATAAACTGTTCCAATAACTCCTACCGCAATACGTTCATAGCGACTATACGCTTGAAAAAAGGCAAGTAATGACAAATATGCCATAATTTCCAAAATGCCGGAACACTCGAAATCGATCAACAACGAAATCGCACCTGCACGAGAATCTACAAACACTACACCATACTTAAAGTAAGCACTAAACATTCCCGTGATCTTGCCAAAAGCTCCTGCGATCGCTGCAACGACTTGTGCGAGCGGTTGTGTGCAATAGGGTCTGACAAATATCATCATCAAAACAAACAGTCCGCAACTTCCCCATATAAAGCGCCACGCCGGAAGATCACTCCGTCGCAGCGCCCATAATATATACAACCATACGATCAGAAATATGATTCCTGCAATTATCGTCATTCCTTCACCTTGCCTTATATCTGCACCACCGTCTGCCTGTCACAAATCATTCCAAATCGCTGAGCCGGTACACCCTCTCTGTTTATGCCGTCTTCGCCTTGGATCTGCGCTTGCGATAGAGCATCACTGCTCCTACAGATAATACGCAAAGCGAAATTCCCATTGCAGCACCTGTCGAAGTACCTGCGATCGTAACCCACTCCTGTCCGATATTAATATACTGTGCCTGTATCATCTTCATATCAGAAGCATCCATATCAAAATGCTCAGCCAACTTCTCCAGATTCACTTTGTATTCCATCTCGTCAGAAATCGAAACTCCATCTGCAGTCTGGCGTACGGTCAATTTCATCTGTCCATAAATCGGTGCATCCTTGTCATTGATACTAGATGCTGTCGATCCGGAATCCCGATCCCACAGATAGAACTCATAGGTTCCTGCATCCAGCCCCTCTAACTTAGGATTCATATTGATCTTACCATCTTTATCAACTGCAACCAAGCGGAAGTTAATGGAAGTCTTCTCTTTCTCATTAACGCGGATCGTAAACGGCTGGAACTCGCGCTCATTTTTATGTAAAGTAGAGAGTACATGTCCATACAATGTTGTACCGTCTAAATACAACGCTGCCTCTGCATCCTCGCCAACACCGCCACTCGTAGAATACTGTACTAACTGATGCGGATAATAATCCCAGTCTGTATAATTCCCGTCATATTTAATGCCATGAAAAGACTTATCCTTACTGTCATTCTCTTTGAGGTTAGCGATATCTTTGACAAACATATCCTCTGACATATAATAGCCAAACGAGATTGTATCCTTATACTGCTTGATGGCTGATGCCGGGATTGCAATCTCGTACTGTTTGTTCGAGTAAGAAACCTTGGCACCTTCAATACCATCAATAGAATTTTTATTCAATTTAAATGTTGTATTACGACCTAAATCTGTATAGATCGTATATTTACCATTACGCTTATCACCGGCTGATGTAGCTGAACCAACGCTTTTCTCCTTGATGTAGATATAGAAATAATCTCCATCAAATACGGTCGCCACCTCTTCCAAAGAAGCATCATTTACATCTGTACGTGCAACCGCATCCCAGTCAGTAAACGTTCCATCGATCGTAATACCCTGATACACTGCTTCCGTCGGCTCCGGCGTTGCGACTTCCTTAAGATTCTTAATATCACTGCTCTTTACCGTTGCCCCGCAATATTTGATCGTATAATCATCATCTACGAAAAATGTCTGCGGAATTGCAAATTCAATCTCATATTTATTCGCTTCCTTGCTTGGCTCATAAGCCCCTATCGCTCCGTCAATATCACCATACCAGGCATCCTTAAATTCCTTCAACATATTAACAAAGCGAATCTGGGTATTACGCCCTCCTTGACCGCTTGCATAGGAAATGTCTACGTAAGTATTTGTGATCGGAAGCCCCCATTCGTTGCCTCCGTTCTGCTGTACATAAAAATATACATACTTATCATCCTGCATTACTGCCCATTTTTCAATATTAGTGTTGGTCGATGTCTGCATTTCAACACCTTTCCACTCTGACACCTTGCCATCGATGGTAACTTCTGCTGCTGATGCGATCTGAAATGACGTCAATGCACTTACCGCCAATGCCATCGCACTGATCACTGCCAAAATCTTCTTCATCGTTACCACATCCTCTCTATCATTTTTATCTTAAAAGTTAATATTTCAGGGAAAAAGACAGGAAAATACCATCATCTTCCTGTCTCCCTGTTCCCTACTACTTAATATATCGACTTTTTTCGTAGTATCATTATAACAATTTGTCAAAATTCGTCAACCCCTTATTTTTAGGCATTTTATATACTTTTTTAAGTAGTTTTATACACTTTTTAAGCAGTTGACATTTCGAAAACATTTGCGTATTATTTTGTTCCAAAAATACGATCTCCGGCATCGCCAAGACCCGGACAAATATATGCATTTTCATTGAGCTGTCTGTCTACATGACCTACATAGATCTGAATATCCGGATGCTCTTTGTGCAATCGCTCCAGTCCCTCCGGGGCAGCAATAATGCACATAAACTTGATGTTCTTGCCACCATGTTTCTTGATCTGATTGATCGCATCCACTGCAGAACCACCTGTTGCCAGCATCGGGTCACAGACCACAATAGTACGCTCCTCGATCGGATTCGGCAGTTTGCAATAATATTCCTGTGGCTCATGTGTTTCCTCATCACGATACATTCCAATATGACCTACTTTCGCAGATGGCACCAATGCCAGAATGCCGGATACCATGCCAAGACCGGCACGAAGGATCGGAACAACGGCAAGTTTACGGCCTGCGATCATTGGTGTCATACACTTCTCGATCGGAGTCTCGATCTCAACATCTTCCACCGGAAGATCTGACAGCGCTTCAAATCCTTCCAACATTGCGATCTCGTCAACCAACTGACGAAACTCATTGGTTCCTGTGTTTTTATCGCGCAGCAAGGATATCTTGTGCTGAATCAACGGGTGCTCAAATACTACTACATTATCCATAATATACCTCCAAAATCAGTTGGAATTAACAACTTTATATTTCTTAAATCTTCGATACCATAACTATCATTTTCTATTTGTCATCGTGGTTCATAACATAACCCCCACGGCTCTGATTCTATTTGTCATCGTGGTTCATAACATATACCCCGCGGCTCTGATCTCCATCCGGATTCTTGCCAAACGTATAATCATTGCCCGGTAAAATGGCATTCAACAGGATTCCGGCGATCGCGGCTACTGCCAATGCAGTCAACGTGATCGTCGCACCACCGATTTTGAATGTCAGACCATCCGAAAAACCTAATCCACATACAAAAATGACACCGGCAATGATCAGATTTCTGGACTTTGTAAGATCCACTCTGTTCTCAACCACATTACGAACACCGATTGCAGAAATCATACCATATAGCATAAATGATACTCCACCGATAATGGATGCCGGCATTGTTGAGATCACTGCTGAGAACTTTGGTACAAAGGATAGTAACGCTGCGAATACCGCTGCAATACGAATTACTCTCGGATCATACACTCGAGACAGTTCCAATACACCGGTATTTTCGCCGTATGTTGTGTTCGCCGGTCCTCCGATAAATCCTGCGAAAGCGGTTGCAAGACCATCGCCTAACAGAGTTCGATGCAACCCCGGATCTTCGATATAGTTTTTACCAACTGTTGCAGAAATTGCTGACATATCACCAACATGTTCCATCATTGTTGCAATAGCAATTGGTGCCATAACAAGGATGGATGTAATATCAAATTTGCACATCTGGAACGGTGGAAGTCCGATCCACTTAGCTCCGGAAATAGAAGTGAAGTCAAGAATCGCCTTACCATTTGGATTCGTAATACCACAGGCTGTCAAAATCAGCGCAAAAGCATATGCAATTACAACACCCATAAGGATCGGAATGATCTTAAACATTCCCTTTCCCCAAATATTAAAGATGATGATCACCGCCAATGCTACAAAGGCGATCAGCCAATTGGTCGATGCATTTTGGATCGCCGATGGTGCAAGAGATAAACCAATGCAGATGATGATCGGTCCTGTTACTACCGGCGGCAGAAAACGCATAACCCGGTTTACACCGACCAGCTTAAAGATCAACGCAACGACCAGATACAGCAGACCTGCTACTACAATACCGCCGCATGCATATGCTACTTTATCATTAGCACTCATTGTTGCGTACATCCCGTGTTTCAAATTGGCCACGGTATAAAATCCACCTAAAAATGCAAAGGAAGATCCCAAAAACGCCGGAACCTTAAATTTGGAACACACATGAAATATCAGTGTACCAACACCTGCACAAAACAACGTAACCGCAACCGTAAGCCCCTGTGTGAGCGGTTCGCCGCATGCCTCCTTAAAGTAGCCGCCTACCAATATCGGCACCAAAATAGTCGCACCAAACATTGCAAACATATGCTGTATTCCAAGGATCAGCATTTTTGCTTTGCCAAGCTGACGTGCATCATAAATACCTTCTTTTGTCTCTTTCATTTTTTCCTCCAATATAATAATATTTTCAACTAAGGCCGTAAAATTTTGCAGCCCAAATCTACCAAATATCATAGCACGGAATGAAGATTGTAGCAATATTGTACTGTTATTTATAAAGCAAGATCCAACTGTGCTGCCACTTTTGACAATTGCTCTGCAGAAGCACTTAATGCACTTTCCTCCTGTTCGTTAAGCTGGATCGGCACACGAGTTTCCACTCCTTCTCTACCAACAACCGTAGGCATACTCAAGCAAATATCACTGATCCCATACTCTCCATGCATCATAGAGGAAATTGGCAGGATTGACTTTTCGTCACGCATAATGCACTCACAGATACGCTTAACCGACATTGCGATGCCATAATACGTCGCACCCTTCTTTTCAATAATATCATACGCACTGTTCTTAACATCGTCTGCGATCCTGTGCATTGCTTCTTCATGGTTAAAATGTCCACGTAATTCGCAAAAATCATTGACCGGAATTCCCGATACGTTAGTACTGCTCCAAGCAACGATCTCGCTGTCCCCATGCTCTCCAATAATAAAGGAATGAACGCTTCGGGAATCAACTTCCAAATGTTCTCCTAACGCATATTTTAATCTTGCAGTATCAAGTACTGTTCCGGATCCTATGACACGATTTTCCGGAAGACCGCTCAGCTTAACTGCAGTATATGTTAAAATATCAACCGGATTTGCCACGATCAGAAGGATTCCTTTATAGTTTCTCTTCGCAATCTCAGGGATAATGCTTTTGAAAATATTAACATTTTTGTTGACTAGATCGAGTCTTGTCTCTCCTGGTTTCTGGGCTGCACCGGCTGTCACTATGATCACTGCTGCATCCACAATATCATCATAATCGCCAGCGTATATTTTCATCTGTCCCGCAAATGGCAGACCATGCGCAATGTCCATCGCTTCGCCCTCTGCCTTATCGTGATTTGCATCAATCAATACTAATTCCGAAAATAATCCGCTCTGCATTAATGCAAATGCCGATGCTGAACCAACAAATCCACATCCTATCATCGCCGCTTTTCTTGTGTCTACCTGTTTGCTCATAGACTACCTCCATTTCACTTCTGTCAATTGTTACCTACTCAAGCTTCGCACATCCGGAGCCGCCATCGGGTCACATATTGCTTATTATGTCTGCAATAAATGTGATATTTTGCAGACGACAAGTTAACTTGCTCTGTCGGCAGCGAGCTAAGATAATTGCCGCAGAACGCAGAGTTTTTGCGTGATTTCTTATTTTGTTAAGTCTCTGA
>OGLE01000328.1_pt1 | contig 48284 bp, 39 predicted proteins | sample 1572671 | NCBI WGS metagenome assembly OGLE01 (sample SAMEA2581923, study PRJEB24529) | metagenome | biome: Human gut stool | place: China | collected 2011 | reverse complement strand
GGAATGACACCATCAAATTATTTCGAAAATCTGCAAAGGAAATAATTATTCTTAATAACAATTTATTGGAAAAGCACTCTAAGATAGAAGAATTTATTTTACAGGTAAATCAAGCGACTTCGGAGCCTGCTTAACGGACGGTTTGGCGGCATGATTGCCGTTAAACCGTCCTGTTTTCGTTTATAGGAAACACACCTGTCGAGTGTCGGTTATCAAAATGAAAGATACCAAACGAGTGTTTTTACAAATAACATTCAAGGCAATTAAAACAACTATAAATCAGCGACTTACAAGGGTTTAGCAAAGATAAAGGAAATAACCATACAAGCATGACAGATTTGTTAAACGACATATACACAGACGGTTGCAAAGCGAAAAAGTACCGTTTATCCGACTTCTTCAATCGGTGGTGGGACGAGTACGCACAGCACCCGGCGGAGTACATCACCCCCGAACAGTACAAGGCGGTGAACGCTATCCGTGTGTGCCGTACAGCCGCTTTGGGGATAGACACATATGCCTGCCCTGATTGTGGGGAAGTACGGGAAATCAGTCATAGCTGCAAGAACCGTTTCTGCCCGTCATGTGGCTGGCGTGACACGTTGAAATGGGCGGCACGCATGAAAGACAAGTTGCTGCGAGTGCCACACCGCCATGTGGTTATGACCTTGCCGCATATATTACTGGACTTGGTGAAGCGCAACAAGAAAGAAATATTGAATATCCTGATGCGCACATCGGCTGAAACCGTTAAGGACTGGATGCAGCACAAATTCGGCTTGAAAACCGGGGTGATTGCCGTGCTGCATACCTACGGGGAAACGAAACAGTTCCATGTACACACGCACATGATTATGTCGTGGGGCGGTATTGACAGCAACGGAAAAATTGTCATTCCCGAACGTGATTATGTACATATCCCCTCAATCCGCAAGGTGTTCCGCTACAAGTTTGAAAATGCGCTGATAGGGTTGTTCGACACGGGCAGGCTGGAGCATGACTTCCATGACCGCATGGAGTTTATGGGCTTCATCAAAAAAGTGGCGAACAAAAAGGACTGGATTGTACATTTGGAGCAGCCCATACAGATGCCGGAGCAGGTGATACAGTATGTGGGCAGGTATTCCAAGCGGGCGTGCCTGAGTGAATACAAGATTACGGCAATGGACGGTGAGAACATTTCATTCCGTTACCGTGATTACAGGAACTCGCCCGACAGGAGAAACCCGGTTGAAAAGGAACTGACACTGCATTACCGAGAGTTCTTCCCCCGGTTGCTGCAACACGTTCCACTGCGCTATTTCCGCATCGTGAGGTACTACGGCTTCTATTCCAACAAAGGCAACCTGCCGGAAGAATACTTCGGACGGGATGAAAGCGAAATGAAGGAAGCCGAGTTGCAACAGGCAGAAAGTGAATACGAAAACCCGTATTTCTGTGAGCATTGCGGACGGATGAGAGTTTACAGCCACACTACAGTAACGGGTGGCGGCATAACATATACGGTTGTACTGGAGCATTGCAACATACACCGGAAAAAAGCGGCATGACAGTAACTTGGGATAGCTATGCCTTGCCGTGAACAGAAACAGTAAAATTCCATAAAATGGAAGAAAGGAGAACAAAAAAATGAATGAAATACGGATAAAAGCAGTAATAAAACAAACGGGGTGCAAGCATGAACTTCACGCCTCTTTCTGTCGGAAACAGCATTCAAAAATTGAAGTTCTATATAATATGTAATAGTGTATGGTGGGTAAAACTGCCTTGAACAAGGAAAGATACCACCTAAACGGTGGTCCTTTCCAGACATTACCGATATTTTTCCTTAATGTCTTATGAATAAAGTTATCCAAGTCTTTGGAGTTATAGAATTTCCATGATGAATATGCAATCATATTACCTTCCGGATTTTGTGATATGCTCCAATAATTCATACATTCTTTGTTCACATATTCCTTAATTCTGATTATTTCTTCCAGCGATAAACTGCTTAATTGAACAAAATATTCGCCGGAATAATCTTTGTTGATAAATGATGTACTATCAACAAACTTGTTCATGTGTGCGATACAAGCATAAAGGGCATATCCTTTTGCGTCTTCAAACCGTTCTCTATATGCAATCTTTTGCGTTGTACAACTTGCAGTTACACAAATCACACACATCATTGTTATCATTTGTAGGTGTTTCATATCTATAACTTTAGTCATTATCGGTAATGGTTAGAAAGGAGCATCGTCAGATGCTATCTTTCGTTGTTATAAACTTAATTGTTCTTGCTCACTTACATTTTCGTTTATTAGTCTGCACATATATTCTTGCAGGCAATAATTATATATTTCAGCAGTAAGTAATGATTTTATATATTCCACATTTTCATATATGTATTTCATTTTATAAGCTAATATTTCAAAGGGCATATCTTCGTTATTATATGTAGCCATTATCTGCCATAAATTTGAAATCGTTTGGCTTATGTCATTATCTTGGTACTGTTTATTGGCTTCCATATTCTGATATTTATAGATGTAATACTCTGTGTATGCTGGTATGCGGTATGTTTCATGTGCAAAGCCAGTTCCGCCCCCGGCAATACATCTCAACATATCATTTACACAATAGAATATTTTGTTTAATGTCTTACGTTCACAACGATAGTGTTTCCTATTATTGGCATTAAACTGTGCATACCATATACAATATAAGTCAAATCCAGTTTCTCCATAGAAATAACCTTGCAATGAAGTATATTGTTGGCGGTATAATGTATCGGAATAAACCGCTGCCGAATTTGCAAACAATCTTTTCGCATCTTCTTCTATATAGCGGTACTCTTTTTTACTTTGTTTACGGAATTTATCAATATTGAGTATATCATCTTGTATGTTACGTTCACACAGAGTTTTACTACAAGAGCAACCCATTACCACGAAAATGGCAAGAACAAATAGTACTATGTTTGCAATGCGATACATATTGTTTATAATGGTTTGGTGAGGAACAGCGTTAAGCTGTTGGCTCGACCTTGTTAACATTCAATTTATAAAGCTATTAGTTTATTATAGTAAAATAGAACAGTGCGATTCCAAGTATCAATCCTCCTAATATTCCACCAACAAGATAAAACATCCACATGGGATAATGGAATTCGAGATCAATATATGGAATAGGTTTTTTCTTAATATACCTGCTCCATAACCAGATTATCATCTTTCCCCACTGTTCTATTTCTATCATATTGTAATATATTAATGTTAATGGTTCAGCAGGGAACAGCTTGTCCGTTATCCTGCGTTGTTAGCTGTATTCTTTATTTTGTTTCGGAACAATAGATATGCACCAGATAAACAGACTAGAAATGGTATTGCAACAGTCCACAAACAAAGTATTTCTGTACCACACCATAAAATAAGCAACATAGGTACAAGAAAAAATGACAAAAAGCGATATATATTATTATATCTGATTACCGGGAAGTAGTTCATAAACAATGTGATTGTCCCAGCTGAAAACATTATTACTCCAATTATAGCCCAAGTTAATAATATCCCTTCATAAGCAATGTTTATATTATCATATGATGACTGTTTTGTATTTTGAAACAATAACCATACAGCACAAAAGGTACATAACAAACTGAAGCATAATATACCCAACCATGTTTTCAGCAACAATTTGATTATATATTTTTTCTGTTTCATATTCTTTGTTTATTTTACAGCTAATGGGTTGCAGCTTGCCGCCGTTAGGCGGAACAGGTGCATGTTAACTACGTTATTATTGTTCCAATTTTCGTTTTACAATATCTATAAATTCCTCTTTAGTCATGAACTTGTTTAGAAAGTCTTCTAATGCTCCCTCATTAGTAACATCTGTGAAAAACACCTCATGGTCTGTACTCCAGACAATCGGATTCTCTGGATTGAGGTCTGATAAACAGATGTAATAGTAATTGGGATAACTATCCGTATAAAGCAATCCTATAAAGGCGGGAGTGGCACAGGTTGAATGTTGAATGATTTCGCCCAACTCTGCATCATCTGAAAACCAATCATTCCATTCTTCAAAATCTTTTGTCCCTTCTTGAAACGGTGTAAAAGGTTTGGCAACCCAAAATAATTGTCTGCGAGGGTCTTCATTCAATGTATAGTAGGCATCTACCATTTTCTTATAGAATGCCTCTCTGTCAGAATTGAACAATTCAGTATTTTCATCCACCCAATCGCCCAAACCTTCAATCGGTTCTGTGTCTTCGGCAGATAGCCAAGGCGTATCTTCCGGCTTTTTATACAATGCGGTATTAAAAGTTATAGCACACAAGTCTTCGGATAAAGACGTTCCTTTTACATTAGTGACATTACCGCCTAATTGCTTTATTCGGTTTATGATTTCCTGTTTCATGATTTCTATTTTTTTCGTTCGTAGCTAATGGTTCAGCAGGGAACGGCTTGTCCGTTATCCTGCGTTGTTAGCGAAATTATTTTATATACTCATAGAAACTAAGTCAGATACAGCTTTCTTCTTCCAACTATTTTTCTTAGCCAGAGAGGTGTATATTCTTGGCTTCGAGGATATTCCCTAAACATCTCCAACAACCAATCAGGTTTCTGAAAAAAAGAAGGAATTTGCTCAAGGTTATCATAATTGAACTTGAGAGTATATTGAGCCTTACTTTTTAAGAACATTTCAACTTGAAACCATGCACCTTGTTTTGAGTTTTTATTATACATTAGTTCACGTATATTTCTAAACGCATTACAGATTTTATCTGTATTTCTTGTATTTAATGTTATTATATCTCCCTTAGAAGAAGTGATGCTAAACATATCAACTACACATGAAACAAATAATATATTATATTCAAGTCCTTCCTTTAACTTTTGGGATTTACAATCCATTATATAAAATAATATATCCTTAAATTGAGCTTCAATAGTATCGTCAAATTGATTGCGTGCGGGTATATCAATTGAAGAGCTTCCGCTTCTGTATTCAGATAATAGTAAATGCTCGATATTAGGATTTTGAGTAACTTCCCCTACCATTTTTGCATACCACAGCCAATATTCCTTGCGTTTCTCCACATTTCCAATTTCCACGAAAGGGTTGCTGCCCGAATAGGCTATCGAGCATATAAAATCCACATTCCAACTTTCAAAGTCGAAAGTATTATCATCTTCACCGTTATAATCCTCTATTTCCAATATGGAAGCAGCATCATTTTGGATAGCATACCCTAAAGCGATGATTGCCCACCCTGCCATATCTTCGCAGCTCTCAATGGATTGTTCCGCATAATTACGTAACCGTTCCACCGAAACCGATATGCTTTCGATAGTGCCCTTATTCTTGTACAGATAACTGTCTATTTCAAACAAGGCACTGTATAATAGATTTTCCGCACCAAATTCCTCTGAAAAGCAAGAACAAGCTTTCTTGCAACACTCGCACAATATTTTTTGTACTATCCGTGCATTGCCTATTCGTTTCATCAAATCAACCCGGTAGGGCAAAGGCAAATGCCCCATACTGTTTTGATTGATTATTTCTTTCAGTTTTTCTACTTGCTGTATCATGCTGGTTTCTATTTTCGCTAATGGTTTAGCGGGGAACGCTGTAAGGCGTTATCACGCTTCGTTAACATCATATTTTATTCTCATTCCAGTGTACCATGTCGTATGGATAGTAGGGCAATCCTTTCAAGCTGGTATCATCTAGTCCCAAGACCTTGACTAACGCACCGCTTTCAAAGCTCCAATAGCCGTCATGTCTGATACCATATTTATGGTCGTCATGCCAAGCACAATCAGAATGACCTCGATACCATTCCTTTTTAAGATACTTCTCTAATTTCTGAATGGACAATTCTTTACTTTGATTGTTGCTGGAAATTATAGACAATGTACTTTGATAAGGAACTGGAAACAATACTGTGTCAGAACATCTTTCCCAATCAGTTAATCTGTATTTTATTAAAAAATCATATAAGGCATCATTAACATTTTCATTGTCAATCATGCTTGATAATATCCTTATATTTTGTTCATCTGTATCTAACATAATTCCAATAGACAACATCCATAACATCTGTACATACATACCGGTAATCGTCCAATGATTTGTTAGCGTTTTCACTAAATTATTGTAATCATCTTTTAATTTTGCCATATCTTCCCCAACTGAATACTTGGTTAGAAATGAATTCAATTTACATCCAAAAAGTGTAACTGTTTTATTGTAAGCAACATTAGAATTTGGAGCAGAGTATAATTGAATATGCTCTTTCTCTGCATTGATAATTTCCATAATACTGCTTTCTAACTGTTTACACCTTTTGGAATATCCAGCAAGTTGTTTCCTATACTGTTCTTCAGTAAAAAGTTTATCTCTTGTTTCCATATATGGTACACTGTTTTTGATGTTAATGGTTGGCAGGGAACGGCTTGTCCGTTATCCTGCGTTGTTACTGACATTTTCTTACCAATTATCTATGTTAGCAGAAAACGCCTTATTATTCGTTTGTTCTTCTATATCTGTAATTCCGTATGTTTCCAGTATATATTCATAGTCGCCTATACTCATAACATTTATTCCTTTGTATACTGATATTCTAAGACTATAGCGAACAGCCAAAAGTTCTCCAACCATACTATACAAGGCATCATAGACAGGAAGTCCACCGTCTTTGTGTTCAGCCCATATTTGTATTACATCTTCATTCGCTCCTTTGATAATTTTAATTGTGGGAGAGTAAGATAGGTTTTCGGCTACCACCTGATTGCTTTGGTAATATTGCAAGACTGGTTTTATCAATTCTGTTGTATCTTCATTATGGATTAAGAAAAGATGATTTCTACCATTTACATGCTTTGAGTAAATAGTTATGTCCTTATACTGCAATACGTTTTCTGCTTTCATCTTATTCATGTAAAGAAATAAGAGGAAGAAAGATAATATGTAATACTGAATATTCATATTCCGTTGCTTTTGTCAGTAATGGTTTGGTGAGGAACAGCGTTCAGCTGTTATCTCGACCTTGTTAACGATTTTATTTCACAATCATAAATTCATTTCCATATGGATAAAAGTCATTATCTATCCATAGTTTGGAGTAGTCTGATAATTTGTAAATTTCAGGTTTATACAGATTCAATACTTTATCCAAAATTCTTTCTCGGAATATTATACCATCTCTATATTCTATACTATTCAAAACAAAGAAATTCTGTTTGATTGAAATGTCTTTCAGTTTCATATCAGGATATACTGTAAAACAAGTACCTAGTTTTTTCTGAAAGTCACTCTGATATGTTATGCCTTTTCCGAAATGAAAAGAATCGTTGTCAAAATGATTTATACGTAGAGCATAGTATTTCTTATCCGTTAGAGATTCGTTTTTCTTGTTTACTACCTTGACAGTTGCAATATCATATTTATCGATAAAACCATTTTCTTGAAGTAAAGACAAAAACTCTTCCGATACGATTTTGAGTTCTATACTGCTTTTGTCAAGAAAATCAAATTGCAGGATTCCCGGTTTCTTGTTGCATACAAGGTATAAGACGGGAGGTAAATTCTCGCGCCATCCGTCATTATTTTGCCACATCCATTGCCCGAGATTCTGAAACTTCTGCCTTTTACTTTCATCATAGATATCACAAACATCAGATTTGCCATACTCCAATAATCCTTTAGGAAGTTTATCTATCCCATATCGCCAAATATAAAGTTCTTCTGTCTTCATAATTATTATCGTTAATATTATTTGTAAAAACACTTGTTTGGTATCTTCTATTTTGATAACTGACACCTGACAGGTGTGTTTCCTAATCTCTAATAGCTACACCCTACAAATCATCCAGCATATCAAGTGGATTGGGTATGCTTGACTTGAGGGCATTCGTTACATGAAGATAAATATTCGTCATCTTTAATATTGTTGTATCCCAGCAAATTTTGCCCATGATGCGTACCTGTATCCGTTCACTGACAACGCCTTGTGAGGTGAGATTCAGTAGTTTCAGATAGTCTTCCGGTAACATGTATGTCTGTTGTGAATTGGGATGCTGCACGTACGTCCGGCTGTAATCTATGTAGGCGTAGGGAGAAGAGCGGTCGGAGAAATCCGGTAGTTTAAAGGCGGTAACTGTTATGTAGGCGGAAGCGTTGTCCGCCATTTGTATGCCGCTCTCCTGGGAAAGCAGTAGGGCAATTGCCGGATTATTTGCATACTTTATCCGTATGTAGTGTTCACCGTTCCCTTTTTCTCTATACAGGACGATGCTTGACCGTTGCTTCTGTATCTTGTCCATATCTTTGGCGGTTGCTTTATACCTCAAAGATAAAGCAAAGTATTGAAATCTGAACGGTTGTTCAGAAAATGTTTTTATCGAAATATTTTAAATATTGCTAAAAGAAGTCAGGCTTTCAGGAGCGAGTATAGATAATCTAATTTCTCCTTCAATTCGTCTACATCCAGACCATTCAGGAACGATTGCTCGTAGGACATGCCCAGGAATATTTGACGGAACAACGAGGCGGTCTTTTTCACATCCGTATCTTGCTTTATTTCACCGCTCTCTTTTGCCTTCTGTATGACCGCCTTCCATAGTTCGTGTTCCTTGCGGAATATTTCTTCCATTTTTTCACGGGCTCCGGGATAATACATCCTCACTTGGGAAAGGAAATGGAAATAATAGAAGTTGGGACAGCATTCATTATCATCTACACAGCATTGTACCTGTTTGATGATATGGTTCATGACTGCACTCACTCCTGCCACATACTGTTCTATAAATTCAGCCAGTGTTTCCGTCGGCCCGGCAAACTTGTTGGCCGGTGTCTGCATCTGTATGACATACTTGTCTGCTACCGCCATAAACAAGTCGAGTTTATGAGGAAAATAATATACTACCCCCGTCTTTACCACCCCGCAGGCTTTCGCCAGCGTGCTGATACTCGCTTTCTCGTAGTTCATCCTCAAAAACACCTTGAATGCCTTGTCTATCACTTCTTCCCGGTTGGTAATCATATCGGATTATCCTCTTTTATGTTTCTTTTTGCGAAGGTGTGCTTTTTATTTTGAAGTTTTTACGTTAGTTCGTTTACATCAAAGCCGTCAAATCGCAGTATATACAAAAGAAAAAAGCAGCTATCTTTTTAGATAACTGCTTGATTTTCAAGTGATCCGCTTGGGGTTCGAACCCAAGACCCCAACATTAAAAGTGTTGTGCTCTACCTGCTGAGCTAGCGAATCAATCCTTATTGCTGTTAAGCGAGTGCAAAGATAGATACTTTTTTGAAAGTTGCAAAAGATTTTCGCTTTTTTTCTTATCTTTGTACCGAAATTTCGTGTGCAGGAGTCTCACACTTCATCTCGAACATTATATTTTATACTTTATATTTTATACTTAACTCACATGGCAACAGTAGACGATAAGAAAATTATCTTTTCTATGGTAGGGCTGAACAAGACCATTCAGCAGAACAATAAGCAGGTGTTGAAGAACATCTACCTTTCGTTCTTCTACGGAGCGAAAATCGGTATCATCGGTTTGAACGGTTCGGGTAAATCGACCTTGCTGAAGATTATCGCCGGCTTGGACAAATCCTATCAGGGCGAAGTGGTGTTCTCGCCCGGATATTCGGTAGGATATTTGGCTCAGGAGCCTTACCTCGATCCCGCGAAGACAGTGAAAGAAGTGGTGATGGAAGGCGTACAGCCCATTGTAGATGCGCTGGCAGAGTACGAGGAAATCAATCAGAAGTTCGGACTGCCCGAATACTACGAAGATCAGGACAAGATGGACAAGCTCTTCACCCGTCAGGCGGAGCTGCAGGACATCATTGACGCTACCGATGCCTGGAATCTTGACAGTAAGCTGGAGCGTGCGATGGATGCGCTTCGTTGTCCACCCGAAGACCAGTCGGTAGAACATCTTTCCGGTGGTGAACGCCGTCGTGTGGCGCTCTGTCGTCTGTTGCTTCAAAAGCCCGACATACTGCTCCTCGATGAGCCTACCAACCACCTTGATGCCGAATCCATCGACTGGCTGGAGCAGCACTTGCAGCAGTACGAAGGTACGGTAATTGCTGTAACTCACGACCGGTACTTCCTTGACCATGTGGCAGGCTGGATACTTGAACTCGATCGTGGCGAAGGTATTCCCTGGAAAGGCAACTACTCCAGCTGGCTCGAACAAAAGACCAAGCGCATGGAGCAGGAAGAAAAGACTGCCAGCAAACGCCGCAAGACGCTGGAACGCGAGCTGGAGTGGGTGCGTATGGCTCCCAAAGCCCGTCAGGCAAAGGGAAAAGCCCGTCTGAACTCTTACGACAAACTGCTGAACGAAGACGTGAAGGAGAAAGAAGAGAAGCTCGAAATCTTCATCCCCAACGGTCCCCGTCTGGGCAACAAGGTTATTGAGGCTAAGCATGTAGCAAAAGCTTTTGGCGACAAACTCTTGTTTGACGACCTTAACTTCATGTTGCCGCCTAATGGTATTGTAGGCATCATTGGTCCTAACGGAGCGGGTAAAACCACCCTTTTCCGCCTTATTATGGGGCTGGATACGCCCGATAGTGGCGAGTTCGAGGTAGGAGAGACCGTAAAAGTAGCCTATGTGGACCAGCAGCACAAGGATATCGATCCCAATAAGAGCGTTTATCAGGTAATTTCCGGCGGCAACGACCTCATCCGCATGGGTGGGCGCGATATCAATGCCCGTGCCTACTTGTCGCGTTTCAATTTTTCCGGTGCAGATCAGGAAAAGCTTTGCGGTGTACTTTCCGGCGGTGAGCGCAACCGTCTTCACCTGGCTCTTTGTCTCAAGGAAGAAGGCAATGTGTTGCTTCTTGACGAACCTACCAATGACATTGACGTCAATACACTGCGTGCTCTCGAAGAAGGTCTTGAGGATTTTGCCGGATGTGCTGTTGTCATCAGTCACGACCGTTGGTTCCTCGACCGTATCTGTACGCATATTCTTGCATTTGAAGGCGATTCTAATGTATTTTTCTTTGAAGGCTCCTATTCGGAGTACGAAGAAAATAAACTGAAACGTTTGGGTAAGGAAGAACCTACTCGCGTTCGTTATAGAAAGTTAATGAATGATTAGTCCGGGTTTTAAACTGAAAGTATACCTGCTTTATCTGTAATAAAAAGAAACTCTGCAAGATATTTGTGGAGTTTCTTTTTTTTAAAAAGTTTTTAGAATACTTTATTAGGCTGAAAAAATGTAGTGCAAACGTAATAATTATTTGATATATAAATAGTATATTTGCAACTCAATATCATTTTAAACTTTAATTAACACTATCTATTAACAAAAAGCAGAATTATGAGAAAACATCTAATTCAATTTCTGTTGGTTGCCGTGTTGTTGGTATTTACTTCCGCAGCATGGGCTCAGACCACAGTGCATGGTCAGCTTGTCGACGCTGAAACCGGCGAACCTTTGGTAGGTGCTGCCGTTATGGTAGAGGGAACCACTCAAGGTTCCGTGACCGACATTGACGGCTATTTCAAGCAAAGCGTTGCTTCGAATGCCACATTACTTTTCAAATACATCGGTTATAAAGACCAGAAGAAAAAGATTACACAGAAAGGCGCTTCCGTAGAGTTGGGGACCATCAAGATGCAACCTGATGCAGTGATGCTGTCGGATGTGACGATTACATCGTCCGTTGCAGTGGCTCGTAAAACTCCGGTAGCGGTATCTACCGTAGACCCGGTGTTCATTGAAGAAAAACTCGGTTCGCAGGAGTTTCCCGAAATTCTGAAATCCACTCCGGGTATCTATACCACTAAAGACGGTGGTGGTTATGGTGATGCCCAAACACGTATCCGCGGTTTCAAGAGTGAGAACGTGGCTATGATGATTAACGGTGTGCCTATGAACGGTATGGAGAATCAGAAGGTGTACTGGTCCAACTGGGCCGGACTGTCCGATGTAACCCGTAGCATGCAGGTACAGCGCGGTTTGGGTGCTGCCAAAGTATCTGTTCCGGCAGTGGGCGGTTCTATTAACATCGTAACAAAGAGTACGGAAGCCAAGAGAGGCGGATTCGTATCTTACGGCATGGGTAACGACGGTTACAATAAAATCCTTTTCAGCGTATCGTCTGGTCTGTCCAAAGATGGCTGGGCATTCACGTTGCTGGGTGGTAAGACCTGGGGCGACGGATACATCCAGGGTACGGATTTCGAAGGTTACAACTGGTTTGCCAGCATCGCTAAGCGTTTCAACGACAATCACCAGTTGTCTCTTACTGCGTTCGGTGCTCCGCAGTGGCACAATCAGCGCAACAACCAGAACGGACTCACCATCAAGGAATGGCAGCGCGTGCAGAAATATATGGGTGAGAAAAGCCCTTATAGATACAACCCGACTTTCGGTTACAGAAATGGGCAGGCATACAACTCGTCCAGAAACTCCTATCATAAACCGCAGATTTCACTGAACCACTTGTGGCAGATAGACCGCAAATCAAGTTTGAGTACGGCATTGTACGTATCCATCGGTCGTGGTAACGGTTACAGCGGTTCGGGTGACGCTGCCAACCGTAGCCGTTGGTATGGTGCAAGTAACGGATTGGTGAACAATGATTTCCGCGAAGCAGACGGAACTTTCGCTTACGACGAGGTAGAAGCTTTGAATGAAACCAGCACCACTGGTTCCAAGATGATTATGGGTAAGTCTATGAACAACCACATGTGGTACGGATTGCTTTCTACTTATACCACCAAGTTTGGTGAAAACTTCGACTTCTATGGCGGTATCGATTTACGCTATTATAAAGGTTTGCATCAGAATGTCATTGTAGACCTTTTCGGCGGCGACTATTTTATCGATGCTGAAAATCGTGGTAAAATTTTGGCCGAGAATAATCCGGCAGCTGCTGACCCCAATTTCAAGAACCAGAAGTTGGGTGTGGGTGATGTATATTACCGCGACTACGATGGTTTTGTAATGTCCGAGGGCGCATTCGCACAGCTTGAGTACAATCGCGACAAGCTCAGCGCATTCGTTTCCGGTGGTCTTTCCAACACCGGTTATTGGCGTTACGATCGTATGTACTATAGCAAGGACAAGGCTAAATCCGATACCAAGAACTATTTGGGTGGAAACATAAAGGGTGGTGTTAACTACAATCTTAATGAAAAGAATAACGTGTTCATCAATGCTGGTTTCATCACCCGTGCTCCAATGTTCGATACCTCTTTCGTTAATTCGCAAAACTCTCATGCCCGCAACGAAGATGCCAAGAACGAAAAAATCATGTCTTTCGAAGTTGGTTACGGCTATCGTAGCGGCATATTCACAGCCAACCTCAATGCCTATTACACCCGTTGGATGGATAAGGCTTTGTATGATTCTGGCGATTTTGACTATAATGTGGATGGACAGAACATCAAGGATCGTTATACCTTGAATATGACTGGAGCCAATGCCAACCATTTGGGTGTTGAGCTTGACTTTGCAATCCGCCCGTTGAGATGGTTGGACATCAACGGTATGTTCTCTTGGGGTGACTGGCGTTGGAACGGTAATGCCAGCGGATATTATTACAATGCTGCCGGTCAGTTGATGACAGACTTCAAGGGTGGTACATTGGCTGATATGTCACAAGCTTCCAACTACAAGGCCAATATTAAAATGGATAATGTATACGTAGGCGGTTCAGCGCAGACTACGGCCGCTCTGGGCGTGAACATCCGTCCTATGAAGGGATTGCGTATTTCGGCAGACTGGAACTTCTTTGCGCGTAACTTTGCCGACTATGACATCGATGCAGGCAATGCCGGTTTCGGCGATGAAATCGTAGTGGTTAGCCCATGGGAGATTCCCTCGTACAGCACGTTCGACCTGAGTGCGGGATACTCTTTCGACTTTGGTAAGGTACGCGCTACACTGAGCGGTAACGTCAACAACCTCTTCGACCAGGAATACATCGCTGATGCCCGTGATGGCGGCAGCCACAACTGGGAGACGGCTACACGTGTACTCTACGGCTTTGGACGTACTTACTCCGTAAGACTGAAGTTCAATTTCTAAACCTTTAAGAACTACGATTATGAATAAAAAGTTTATATACAGTTTGTGTGCGGCCGCTTTTCTGATGACGGGCTGCGATTACAACGAGGACAACTTCCCTGGTTACGATGAAGGTGGGCGTCCTACTGATGTTGCCAAGATTGTTTACACGCTTACCGATGCCGATTACGATGCGATGGGCAAGGATGTGAAGAAGAACAAATACTTCTCTGCTGATGCCATGCCTGATGATTACATACCGGACTGGTTGGCCAAAACTTACCTGGGAGCGGATTTGAACTCCTCGGCAAAGATTACGTATCGTTTCAAGACGGTATACCCCAAGTATAACGATATTCCGTATCTGCAACTCACAGAAGAAGATTATACTATTATTCATGGAGAAGGGTATTATGGAGCCTATCTGAATGAGGATACAGAAAGTAAAATGTATAAGATACTGAATGAAAAGTATGCTGATGCCGAGGACGGTGCATTCTCTTTCATAGAGTATCAGTACAATAAGGATGCTAAACCGGAAAAAGTGGAAACCCCTATTGCCAAATACGATTTTGAAGATTTGACCAAGGGTGATTTGGAGAAAATATCCGGTTGGTACATCAGTGCTAAAGGTAATAAATGGACTGTAGGCGAATACAGTAAGAATAAGTATCTGCAATTTACAGCCAACAAGGCTGACGGTCCTGCGGAAGCTTGGTTGGTAACTCCTGCCATTAAAGTAGAAGGAGCCGACAAGAAGTTTGCATGGGATGTTAAAGTAGGATATTGGAAACATGACGGCTTGCAAGTACTCATTTCAACCGATTTTGACGGTAAGGATGTAACTAAGGCGACTTGGGATGATGTGACAAGTAAGTTTACAATTCCTCAAGAACCTGCAAAAAACTGGGGAGACTTTGGTCAAGCAGGCATCATGAATTTGGATGATTATGCGGATAAGACTATTCATATTGCTTTCCACTATACAGGAGATCCGGAAGAAGGTAAAACTACCAGTTATCAGATTGACAATATCGTAGTGGGTAAGGACATTCCTACTGTAGTCAATACTGAACTGCGTTTTGCTTTGTATGAACGTAAAAAGAACAAGTGGGAACTCTTTAAAAACTCTGCTGAGGCACAATTTATTGCATTGGATGATTATACGAGCATGGGTACTGATGACGGACAACCGGGTAAGGACTATTCTTTCAGTTCTACCGTCAAGGCAGAAAACTACATTCCGCGTTATTTGACTAATGCCGATGAACTGCTTTACCCGATAGGCGGCGACACTTGCACCGTAATCTACCGTTATTATGCAGGTAGTGGTAAATACCAGGCCAATGCCGACCAGTACATCTACAACGACACCGTTAACGTATGGCAATACTGTGACAACATCGTTATTGAAACAAGACCTTACGCTTACAACGGTACGGAATGGTTGTATTCTCCGAGCATCCTCATCAATCTGCCCGTAGAGAAAAATAATGCTGAAGTATCTGCATTCTATCAGGCCATTACGGATTGGGTAAAAGAGAATCATTCTGAATACGTAACCTCTTATGGCAATAATGATTACTATTACGGCGGTTCGGCTTATCAGAACAACTTCGACTTCCGCGTAAGCGCATGGCAAGGACAGGGCACGTACGATGGCATGTCTTCCGATGAAATCACTGCACTGATGTGGGAGCGTCTGCCCGAAGCCTTCCCGCATGCACTGGAAGTCCTTTATGCTGATGCTGCACCAGCCGATAATGGTGTAGACGTAATTTATACGATAAACTTCGGTATATACGATGGTAGCTCTACCACTACCTATACCATACAGTATAAAGTGATTGGCAAAGGAAAGTTTGAATACGTTGAAGACTCTTTGCAGAAAGCGGCTGTATAGCATATTGCTGATATAAGCTGTCAGACAGAGATTTGAAAAGGCGCGGATTACGCGGATTTCACGAGATGTTTTTATTCGTGGAGTCGGTGTAGTCCGCGTCTCTTTTTGAGGATATGTTTGTTGCCGTTACCTTTCGGGTTAGGATTTGGATTGTGATATATCACTACTTGAGCATTGAGATAGTTCAGTAGTAAACTTTTTACGAGTACTCGGAGTGGATGATATTGTTATACAGTGAGGTGTTCTTGCTCACTCTTAGCAAATTCGGTACAAGCTGTTGCTGCGGTGGTTACAGGCTTCAAAATTTGATAACGATAAGTAAGATCAGGTAATGTTTCTGTCATGCGGGTCATTTCTTCTTTTTATTGTATTATTTATCCATAATCATGCAAATAATAGCAAAAAGTGTTATCTTTGAGCATCTTTCTTTCCGTAAGGGGAGTGAGGTGCATTTTTTCGATGCGGGTGTTTCCCAAACATGTTTTTGTAAAGCAGATAAGATAACCCCTTACATAACCCCAAAAAATAAACTAATGGATAAAAGTCCTCTATGCACCTGCCTGATAAAGCAGGATTTGGAAGAAGCCGCCGATCCTTATGAGTTTCTTGATAAAAACTACTCGATTTCCGGTATTCTCGACAATTTGGATAAACTCTCCCCAAGAGAATTGAAATGTGCTTGCTGCCTGTTCGGTGTGGCATTGCAGAAAGCCTGCAAGAAGAAAAGGCGGTGGTAGAGGATGGCATAGTATTGTTTGTCTTTATAAGAAGCATGGCGGGTCGGTTATGCGACAAATAAAATCAGGCTTAATTCTTAAAAAATGTAGCATGATTGTAATGCATTTATATATTATTTTGCTTATCTTTGCCAATGTTTTCAAAAATATAACATTTTAAGAAACTAATTAAAAGCTATTATGTTAAAAGTATTAAGACTTATTTTTACGTTTATGCTGGTTCTGACGGCTGCGGGCGTAAATGCGCAGGTTACGACTTCCGCTATCAGCGGTAAGGTGACCGACGAACAGAATGAGACGGTAATCGGAGCGACGATTGTTGCCGTTCATGAGCCTTCCGGTACACAGTACGGTGCTATTACCAATGTGGATGGACGTTACACGATTCAGGGTATGCGTACGGGTGGTCCGTACAAGCTTACAGTGTCTTATGTAGGTTATCAGAGCGCAGTGTTCACCGGTATCATGTTGGAATTAGGTAACACTTATACACAAAACGTAAAACTGCACCCCAGTTCGGAATTGCTGGATGAAGTGGTTGTCGTAGCCGATGCCAAAACACAAAGCGGTGCTGCTACCAACTTCTCTGCCAACTCTATTGAAAATACTCCGACTGTAGACCGTAACATCTACGACATCGTGAAGAACAGTCCGTTGGCTATGACTTCCAAAAACGGCGGTATCACTTTCGTAGGCTCCAACAACCGTTACAACAGTTTCCAGATTGACGGTACGGTGGCCAACGATGTGTTCGGTCTTTCTGCCGGTGGTACGAACGGTGCTCAGACAGGCGCCAATCCTATTTCTATGGATGCCATTCAGGAAATTCAGGTAGTGGTGGCTCCCTACGACGTTCGCCAAAGCGGATTTACGGGCGGCGGTATCAACGCCATCACCAAGCAGGGTACGAACGAAACCCACGGTTCCGCTTACACTTATTTCAACAACCAGAATATGTATGGCAAGTATAGTGCCGTACGCGGTTACGAAAAGTCGCCGATGTCCCAGCAGTTCGACCGTACCTACGGTGGTACGTTGGGTGGTGCCATTATCAAGAACAAACTGTTCTACTTTGTCAGTGCAGAAGGTAAGAAGAACAGCTATCCTTCAAGCACTTATCCGGGATATATCACTAATTACATCACCAGCGCCACTGCCAAGCAGATTGCCGACCAATACAAGAAGCTCACCGGTATAGAAGAAACTTACGGTGAACGTGATATCGAACAGAAATCTTTCGGTCTTCTGGCACGTGTGGACTGGAATATCAGCGAAAAGCATAAACTTGCCGTACGCTACCAGCACAACAACTCTTATAAAGATGTGTACGGAGCAAATTCCACCACTTACTATTTCGGCAACAGCGGTTATCGCATGAATAACAAGATGAATTCGGTAGTGGCCGAGTTGAACTCTCGTCTGGGAGATAACCTCTACAACGAGTTGCGTGCGTCGGGTACGTTTGTCCGCGACTTCCGCGATACGGAATATTCAGGTCCTTGCGTACAAATCAGCAATGTCACAGGCGGTGACGGTGAAACTAAGATTACAGCCAATATCGGTACGGAGTTCTCTTCCGGTGCCAACAAGCTGAATCAGGATGTGTATAGCTTTGAGGATAACCTCTCTTGGTATCTTGGCAACCATACACTGACTTTCGGTACTCACAACGAAATCTACAAAATCAGCAACTTGTTTATCCAGGCTTCGGAAGGTGCATGGTACTATAACTCTTTGGATTACTTCCTGCAAGACAAGCCCTACAAGTTTACTTACAAGTACAGCGACCCCGACATGACGGGTGGTAACCTGAAATATGCTCCTGTTATGAAAGCTGGCCAGTTCGGTTTCTATGCTCAGGACAAATGGGTAGTGTCAAGAGACTTCAACTTCACTTACGGTATCCGCTTCGATATTCCTCTGCTGTTCAACAAACCTACTGTGAATCCTACTTTCAACGACTTTGCAGCCGGACGTAATATGGGTGTGCGCGTAGGCGAAACTCCGAGTGCCAAGCTGATGGTTTCACCGCGTGTGGGCTTTAGCTGGTATACCGACGAAGAACATCGCACGCTTATCCGTGGTGGTGTAGGTATCTTTACCGGTCGTGTACCGTTTGTGTGGCTCAGTAACTCGTTCAACAATACGGGTATGGAACAGAAAGGTACTACTCTCCAGCCCAAGGATGAATCGGGCAAGAACGATACCAATGAAGCTCCTTCATTGGGAGAATACAAGGATAATCCGCTGGCTGCCGCTACAGGAAGCATGAAGCAGGATATCGTGACTACCGACAAGAAGTTCAAGTATCCGCAGGTATTGCGTGCCAATCTGGCTTGGGAACAGTTCTTGCCGGGTGATGTGAAGATGACTCTCGAGGGTGTTTACTCCAAGACCATGAATAATGTATTCTTCGAGAATCTTGCTCTTGTGGAAAACGGACAGGTGTATGCCGTTCCGGGTGTAGAGGCTTCCGCTTCTCCTTCTTATAAGGTACAGGCGGGTGACTATTACTCTATTATCAACCTGAAGAATACAAACAAGGGTTATAGCTATGCTCTTTCGGCCTTGCTGGAGAAACACTTCGGGTTCGGTCTTGACATGTCTGCATCTTATACCTTCGGACACTCCAAGTCTGTAAACGACGGAACTTCTTCCGTTGCCTACTCTAACTGGAAGTACAACTACTCCCGCGACACCAACAGCGGTAATGAACTGGGTTTCTCCAAGTTCGATATTCCTCACCGCGTAATGGCTCAGGTGGCTTATACTACTCCGAAATACTGGAACAACTGGATGAGCACTTCTATCTCTGTTATCTATAACGGATTCTCCGGAAACCGTTACAGCCTGACCATGAATGAAACTTCCGACTTCAACGGCGACGGACAGAAGGGTAACTCCCTGCTGTATATTCCGACTGACGAAGAGTTGGATAAGATGAAGTTCGTGGACGCTACAAACAAAAAGGGAGAAGTAACCATGACTGCCGAAGAAAGCCGCCAAGCTTTCAAACAGTGGATTGAAGGTGATGCTTATGCCAAGGATCATCGCGGACAGTATGCCGAGCGTAATTCCAACCTCACCAAGTGGGAACATGAAATCAATCTCCATCTGGCTCAGACCATCTATAATCCTAAGGGGTTGGGCAAACTGGAATTTACTTTCGACATTATCAACTTTGCCAATATGTTGAACAAGAAATGGGGAGCAACCTATGGTTCACTCTATAACCTTTCACCGATTTCCGTTACAAAACTGACAACGGTGGACGGTCAGACCACTCCTAACTATATTTACAACAAGTCCGAAATCACCAAGAGCGATGTTTCCTCACGCTGGCATGCTCAGGTGGGTATCCGCTTGACGTTCTAAGGATATTTTTGTTCATGTTTATTTTTACGGTAGAGCTGTTCCGGGAAACCGGGGCAGCTCTATTTTTTTATTGTACCTTGAGCGTAAGAGGAAATACGGTATAGCAGAGTGGAGGGTGTTTGGAATCGTCTTTTAATACTTCACCGTAAATATCACCGGGTTGTGGTCACTGCATAAATCCAGATTAGGAGAGTAGTAGTCGGTGCATTCCAGCTCCGGTGAGTGGAAGGCATAGTCGATGCGTAGCATGCGCTTGCCGTAACGGTAGGTGTACATATAACCGTGTCCGCCTGTCTTGAAGCCGTCCTTGAGGCTCTCGGAGAACCGGTGATAGGTGTAGGATGAGGGTAGGGAGTTGAAGTCTCCGCACACCAGTACGGGGTGAGGGCTGGCAGTAGCGAGCTGACAGATGCTGTCGGTCTGGAAAGCACGTTTCACGAAGTTTTCATGCAGGGTTTCCGCTGCATCCTGTACGGCTTGCGCTTCACGGCGTGTATTGTCGGCGGCAAGTTCGCGTTCCCATTTTTTACGGTTCTGGCTGACGCTGGTAGTTTGCAGGTGATTGTTCAGCAAGCGGATGGTATCTGTATTCAGAATGATGTCGCACAGCATGCTGCAATTGGCGCTGTGAGGGTAGGTGATGAAACGTCCGCCGATAAGCGGGTAGCGGCTGAATACGGCGATGGGGAGGATGCCGCGGATGGAGTCGTCTGCGGGGATAATGGCATATTGCCAGTGAGAAAGGGCACGACGCAGACTGTCTGCCGTGAAGTGTTTGTTTTCGCCGAATTCCTGAAAGCAGAGTACATCGACGTGTTGTTGCTGCATATACTTGGCAATCTGTTTGCAGGAGTAGCCGGTAATTTCGTTTCCGAAGTTATGGACGTTGTAGGTGGCTACGGTGAGGTAACCGCTGTTTTCGCCTTGCCGGTTCGGTGCCGGTGCGATGGCGGGTACTTCCTGAGGAGAACCGAAACGGATAACAGCTGTGAGGTATTCCCAGTTGAAGAAGAAAGCCGTCAGCGTGACGAACGCCCATTTCCTGCGTGCCAATGCCCAGCAGAGGGCAACAATCAGGCAGGACACCAGCAGTACCGGTACGGCAAGTCCCAGCAAGGGCATGATGGTGGAATGTTCCGGATGGTAATGCCCGGAACGGGATGCGATGATGGTGACAACAGCCAGTGCAAATGTGGTAGCTATCAGTATCAGATGAAACAGACCTTTGACGGCGGTTTTTCCCATGATTAACGCAGGTGTGTTTTATAAAAGTGTGGCGAAAGCCCCGGCTACAAGCTTGCCGGAGCTTTCGTCACACCCTTTTGCTGGTTATTTTATTACTGAATTAATCGGCTTTCCGTCCAAGAAAGCTTTTATATTATCCAGCATGATTTGCATGAGGCGTTCGCGTGCGGCGGCGCTTGCCCAGGCTATGTGCGGGGTGATGTAGCAGTTTCGGGCGGTGAGCAGCGGGTTGTCGGCACGGGGCGGTTCCTGCGAAAGCACATCCAGTCCGGCGGCAAAGATGGTGCCGTTGTTCAGTGCATCGGCAAGGTCTTGCTCGTTGACCAGCGGACCGCGTCCGGTGTTGATGAGGATGGCGTTGGGCTTCATCTGTTTCAAGCGGGCGGCATTGACCAGTTCACGGGTGGAGTCGGTGAGGGGGCAGTGCAGGCTGATGATGTCGCAGTTGGCAAAAAGTTCATCGAGCTCCGTTTTCTTGATTTCGGGAGGAAGCTGGAAAGGCGATTTGGATGTGTATGCATGTACTTCCATGCCGAAGCCGATGGCGATGCGGGCGGTGTTGTAGCCGGTTTGCCCAAGACCGATGATACCGATTTTCTTGCCACTCAGTTCGATGAGCGGAGTGTCCCAGAAGCAGAAATCGGGGCTGTTGGTCCAACGGCCTTTGTGTATCTCGTCGGTGTAGTGCTGCACCCGTTGGGTGATGTTGAGGATGTGCGCAAAAACCATTTGCGCAACGGACGGGGTGCTGTATGCCGGGATGTTGGTGACCGTGATACCCCGTTCTTTGGCAGCGGCGGTATCAATGATGTTGTATCCGGTGGCAAGTACGCCGATGTATTTCAACTGGGGCAGGGCTGCGATGGTTGTTGCATCGAGCACTACTTTGTTCGTCAGCAGGATGTCTGCTCCGGCAGCACGTTCAAGCACTTCGGCAGGGGCGGTACGGTCGTAAACGGTACATTCGCCCAGGCTCTTCAGTTCGTCCCAGGAGAGGTCTCCGGGGTTGGCGGCATAGCCGTCGAGGACTACTATTTTCATAAGTGTTATTATAAGTTGTTTCTAATGTTGTTCTGCAGAATTTCCATTTCTAAAATCTTTCCTTTCCCCACAGGGCCTGCATCCTTTCTTTATGCTTTTGTTCGGCGGCATTTGCTTGCGGCTCCCAGATGCGGCGGTCTTTCAGTTCGTCGGGCAGGAACTGCTGGCGCACGAAGTTGCCGGGGTAGTCGTGGGCATATTTATAGTTGTCGCCATAGCCAAGCTGTTTCATCAGTTTGGTGGGGGCGTTGCGCAGGTGCAGGGGAACGGGCAGGTTGCCGGTTTGCCGCACCAGTTCGAGTGCATCGTTGATGGCCATATAGGCCGAGTTGCTCTTGGGACTGGTGGCGAGGTAGATGGTCGTCTCCGCCAGCGGGATGCGTCCTTCGGGCCAGCCCACTTTCATGATGGTATCGAAACAGGCGTTGGCCAGCAGCAGTGCGTTGGGGTTTGCCAGCCCGATATCCTCGGAGGCGGAGATAACGAGACGGCGGGCTATGAAAGCAGGGTCTTCACCGCCCTCTACCATGCGTGCCAGCCAGTAGATGGCTCCGTCCGGGTCGCTGCCGCGGATGGACTTGATAAAGGCGGAGATGATGTCGTAGTGCATCTCCCCGTCTTTGTCGTAGGCGAGGGGATTTTGCTGGAGACGTTCGGTCACCATCTCGTCGGTGATGACAACGGGGTCTGCGGTTTCGGACTGCACCACGAGGTCGAGGATATTAAGCAGTTTGCGGGCATCGCCGCCGCTGTAGCGGAGCATGGCGGTAGTCTCCTTGAGCTCTATCTGCCGTTCTTTCAGTTGCACATCCGTGGTTATGGCGCGCTGGAGCAGTTCCAGCAAGTCATCCTTCTCCAGTGATTTCAGTACGTAGAGCTGGCAGCGGGAGAGCAGCGGGCGGATTACTTCGAACGAGGGATTCTCGGTGGTGGCGCCTATCAGCGTCACCGTTCCCTGCTCCACAGCGCCCAGCAGCGAGTCCTGCTGCGACTTGCTGAAACGGTGGATTTCGTCAATGAACAGTATCGGGCTTGCCTGCGAGAAGAAGCGGTTGCTCTTGGCGCGGTCTATCACATCGCGCACATCCTTCACCCCGCTGGTTACGGCACTGAGTGTGTAGAACGGCGTCTCCAGCTTATTGGCTATAATCTGCGCAAGCGTCGTCTTACCCACTCCCGGCGGGCCCCACAGAATGAACGAGGAGATACGTCCCGCATCAATCATCTTACGAAGCACAGCCCCCGGTCCCACCAGGTGCTTCTGCCCGATATATTCGTCTAATGTCTTGGGTCTGAGTCTTTCTGCTAAAGGTTGCATGGGGTTAGCGATTAGGGGTTAGTGATTAGTGATTAGTGATTAGTGATTAGGGGTTAGTGATTAGTGATTAGTGATTAGGGGTTAGCGATAGGCTTTTTTTACGGGTGATGATGGAAGAGGTTATCATCTTCATCAGTTCCGTACAGTCAGTATCCAAGGACACATATTGCTCTGTGGTGATGTAGTTTGTTTTATTTAGCAATTCGAGCCAGTATAGGGTTTCTGAACATTCCTTTTGAGCAACGGAATATTTGTGTATAAAGTCGGCAGGGGACTCGGCAAACAGTCCTTCCCTGATATTGGCTCCCACCGACGTACCGCTTCTTAAGATTTGTTTAGACATAATTCTTTCCTGTTTGGTTTCATTCAAGAAATTATATAAATTCACAATGCGTATAGCAAAGTTCATTGATTTGTTTTTTAATATTCCCTCTCCCATATAACCGCTCCTCGCTCATCACTAATCACTAATCGCTAATCACTAACTAAAAAATCATCAATATCATGAAGCGCACTCCGCCTTTCTTCACCCCCGGGATGTCGGTATAGGTGAGGCGGCGCACATATTCTATATGCAGCAGCTTGAAGATGTTGTAGATGCCTACGCTGGCTTCGATGTAAGGGGTCTTGCCCATGACATGGCTGGTGGGCACGCCGTCGCGCATCGGGAAGAGGAAGAGGTCGGGGTTGCTGCTTTTGTAGGGGTTGTTCCTGTCCGTGAGCGTGCCCCACATGCCGCGGATACGGAACATCTCTCTCCATTTCAGTTTTTTGATGAGGGGGATGCGGTTGAAGAGCTTCCCGTTCATGTCGTAGCTGAGGGCGAGCGAGGCGTAGCGGTCGTTCAGGAACTCCATGTTGTCGATGAGGTTGAACGATTCGTTGTTCTGGGTGATGTATGAGAGGTTCGCCATGGGCAGGTTCAGCAGCGGGAAAGGAACGGTGTTCCACTGCGCGCCGGCACGGGCGGTAACGTCCAGCTTGCCCCACGAACCGAACCAGAAACGTTTGCGGATGCTGGCTTCCGTGAGGTTGAAGTTATATTCGCCGCCCAGCACGCCTTTCAGACCGACGGTGTGCGAGAGGGTGAACGTGGGGGCGTCCAGCGACACGGGAACACGGCGTTGCTTGGTGTTGACAAACGTTTCGCCGGGAGAGTAGCGCAGGGTCACTCCGAGTTCGGTGGTGGTGATGTCGTGCACCAGGGTATTCTTCTCGTCCCATTCGCCGGGGGTAGTGCCGTTGTTCTTCCAGTATTGCAGCATGCCGGCGGGCTGGTCGTTGCGGTGGCGCGCCATGGCCTTGACGGAGAAGCCGGTATTGGTTTCCAGCTCGTAGGTCAGGGTGGCGTCGCGCATGTACGACATCTGGTCTACGGTAGTCCATTTCCAGCCCACGAACATATTGTCCTTGTCCGTAGCCAGATACTTGTCCATAGGAGACATCACATCGTAGGTGTACTGGAAGGCGAGGTAGTGCTTGGGAAATTCCCAAAGGACGTACTCGCGCTTGTTGAAAGAGTAGGCAGCTTGTCCGGAGTAGAACCACTTCTTGTCGCGCGTGCCGTAGGCGCCGTAACCGCTGAAGCTCCAGTGCGGATGCAGGTTACCGGTGGTCATGCCACTGAGACGGAAACGGGTTCCGTTCACATAGTTGCTGGTAATCATGGTGTTGATAGGGCCGAAGTCGAACTTGCTGGGGTGCTTCTTGCTGCCCGTCTCCACGAAGTTCTCGATAAGCGCCTTGGCACCGAAGATGACGTACTTGAAGCCCGGTATCTGCTCGATGCGGTTCATGAACACGTCCATGGAACTTTCCTTTTTGGTGAGCGGCACCTGGCGCACTTTGGCCCAGTATTCGTCGCTCTTGGCAAGCATGTTGGCTTCCTTGATGACGCTGCCTTTCAGGCGGAACAGGCGGGGTTCTATCTCGTCGAATTTATAGTCGCTGTACTTGGTGGTGCGCTGCACTTCCAGGCCTTGTATGCCTTTCATCAGGGCGAGTTCCACGGTCATGTCGTCGTCGGTGAGCACCCAGTTGCTGTCGGGCAGTTGCTCGAACTGCTGCACGATGTCGAGGTTCTCCACGAAGTTGACACCCGTCTTCTTGGGCAGGTTCATCACGGCTTTCTTTACGGCATAGGTGGAGTCTTTCACTACGTACAGATGTCCCGTGAAACCGAAGTCCTGCGGGTTCTGCGGCACGAAGGTGAGGTGCACGCACTCCTGCTTGTCCACCATGAGGGTGTCCATCAGGTAGAACTTATAGAAGCTGATGGCTCCGCGTCCGATAGGGCTTACGAAGCGGCGTTGCAGCAGGCGGATGTCATCGTCATAGATGTTGACATCGGAAAAGACATCGGTAAGGATAGTACCTAACATATCGCCCGTGTTGAAGAACTCCTCGATGCCGTTGGAGTTCATTCCCTCGATGATGGTCTTCTCGCTTTTGGGACTTTTGCGGTAGATGGTTCTGGAAGCCGTCTCCTTGATGGAGATGGGTAGAATCATCTTGTTGGTCTTGGGCGACACTTCCACCTGGTCCTTGAAGAAAGAGAATTTCTTGTAGATGCCTTTCTCCATTTTCTCCGGCGTGACGTCGTTGATGGACATCTTCATCTTTTCGTACTTCTGGTACTGGTAGAAGTCGTTCTCCTCGAGCTTCAGGGCTTTTTTGTGCTCGATGACCTTCTTCATAAACTCCACGGCAGGATTGTTCTTGCGCGAATACTTCTCTTTCTTGGGCTTGACGACGACTTCGGAAAGCATTACATCGGCAGGCGCCAGCGCCACGTTGAGCACTTTCGTACCGGGGGCGAACTTCACTTTCTTGGTGATGTAGCCGATGGCGGAAAAGGTCAGTTCATTCCACCCCTTGCGCGTCTCCACCTGGTATTCTCCGTCGGCATTGGAGATGCCTCCTACGCCTTTTCCTTCGTATTGCACGGTGATGTACATCAACGGTTCGTGGGTGAGTGAGTCCGTTATAACGCCTCTTATCTGTGCTGATGCGCCGGCAGAGGCGAATAGTAAAAGTAAGAGGATGAGGGTAATGTTATATAGTCGTTTCATACGTTTCATAATCAAGCTGCAAAGTTAACAATTTACTGTTAATCAAGAAGCAAATATATTTTAAAGAATGAGAGGGATGTTTAAGAGGCAGAGAAACGGGCAAGGTGATGGACCGGCAGGAGAACGCTGCCTTTTTCTTCCTTTTATTTATCAATATCGGCAGGATAGGTCGGGATTTGTGCCGTATAGGAAGAATGGGGCGGATTGGAACTTTGAGCCTTTGGTATAATTGGATACTTTTGTCTTGCCGTACAGTAACGTACGATACGGAATGACTCCGAATGATAATATATGGACAGACTTGCTTAAACTATTCTTCTTTTTTACAATACTGTGTTTAGTGTGGGGAGATGTGCCGGACCAGCATTTTTTTGTATGGGCACATCTCCTTTTTTATGCGGTTTTCCGAACGCGGGTCTTATAGCTTCTCCCCGTTTATCAACGTCTGTACGATACGCTCGGCGGTGCGTCCGTCCCAGCGGTCGGGCAGGGTGGTGTGCTTCCATTCGCCGTGCAGCAGTTGGTCGAGGGCGGCGGAGAGGGCAAAGGAGTTCTCCCCGACGAGCTCGTTGGTTCCGATACGCCAGGTTTCGGGGTGCTCGGCATAGGTGTTGAGCGTGATGCAGGGCGCATCGAGGAAGGTGGCTTCTTCGGCTATGTTGCCGGAGTCGGTCACGATACCTTTGGCCTGGTTGATGAGGAAGCCGAAGTGCAGGTAGCTTTGAGGCGGCAGGATGTGCAGGCTGGGCATGTCAAGCCCCAATGATTTTACGGCACGCTCCACGTACGGGTGTATGGGGGCTACGATGGGCATATCGCCCGCTTTTTCGGCCACTGTCTGCATCAGCGAACCGAGTACGGCTTTCTTTTCCAGCAGGTCGTGGCGGTTCAGGGTGAGCAGGAGATAGTTGCCCTTGCGCAGTCCGAGGCTGGAGAACCAGAGCGGCTGTACAAGGCGGTGGCGGTTGTAGCGGATGGTGTCGATGAGGATATTGCCTACGTAGTGGATATACTCCGGTATCATACCCTCCTGGTTGAGGTTGCGGTTGGCCACCATGCCGGCGGTGAAGAGATAGTCGGAGATGGCGTCTACAATCGTGCGGTTGACCTCACGCGGCATGTTCATGTCGAACGAGCGCGTGCCGGCTATGACGTGCGCCACCTTCAATCCGCGCTTCTTGGCTACGATGGCGCAGCTCATGGTGGCGGTCATGTCGTCCACTACAAGCACCACTTGGGCGGGGTGTTCGTCGAGCTCCCGCTCGAAGGCCAGCATGATGGCGGCTGCCACCTGGGAGTGGTCGCGTCCGCTGATGCCCAGATAGGCGTCGGGCTTGCGCATGGCAAGGTCGGAGAAGAGCGAGGCGTCCAGGGTGGTGTCGTCCTGCGGTCCGGTGTAGACTATGCGATAGGATATATTTTTACCTGCCTCTCTGGCTGCGTCTATGGCGCGGCAGAGGGGAGCGATTTTCATAAAATTGGGGCGTGCGCCCGATACGATGGTTATTTTCATTGCTGATATAAATTGGCGGTACAAAAATACACTTTCTTAGGGAAATTATTTGTTACTTTGCAAAAAAAAGAAATGCTCTCATGCCAACATTTGTTCAGATACTCGACTTTATCGGTACATTTGCTTTCGCCATCAGCGGCATACGGCTGGCTTCGGCGAAACGTTTCGACTGGTTCGGCGCTTACGTCGTGGGTTTCGTAACGGCCATCGGTGGCGGTACGATACGCGACCTGTTGCTGGATGTGACTCCCGGCTGGATGACCGACCCCATTTATCTGATATGTACCGGACTGGCATTGCTGTGGGTTATCTTCTTCGGAAAGCACCTTATCCATCTGCACAATACATTCTTTATATTCGACACCATCGGCCTGGCACTGTTTACGGTGGTGGGCGTGGGCAAGAGCCTGGCGCTGGGCTATCCTTTCTGGGTGGCCATTATCATGGGCAGCATCACCGGAGCCGCGGGCGGTGTGATACGCGATGTGTTTATCAATGAGATACCGCTCATATTCCGTAAGGAGATTTATGCGATGGCGTGCGTAGTGGGCGGTACGATGTATTGGATTTGCGGGCTTGCCGGCATGCAGTCTTACGGCTGCCAGGTGATAGGCGGGATATCCGTGTTCATCACCCGTATTCTGGCCGTGAAATATAAGATTTGCCTGCCCATACTCTCGGGCAACGATGAGGAAGGGCAGGAGAAAGAGGGGTGACTTTGCGGTTGCTTCTGCCGATGCTTTTTGAGGAACCGGATAAGGAAATGCTTACCGGTTTTTTTTAGGCACGGATTACACGGAATTCACGGATAGGTGAGGGGACTTTATATCTTATCTCTCATGCCTCATACTATTTCTTTCTCATAACTCATATAGCTGTATTTTGTTTATCTTATGGTAATATTGGCATAAATTATAGCCAAAATCGTACGCCGATTATAGTCAAAATTGTACTTCCTGCTGAAAACCAGCCGCTTTATCTCACCTGAAAACTGTCAAGATAGGGGGTGAAATCTGTCAAATGATAGTTTTCACCCCAAAGAATACCCGTATTCCAGCCCTCAGGACTTGGAAACTTCCGTATACTTGCAACCACTAAACCGAAACGAATATTAACCATTTTAAAAAATTAGCAAAGTATGAATACTTACAGTTTTAGAAAAGATTTACTTGCCGTGCAAGAAGAACTGCTTCGCTTTGCATACAAATTAACGGCCGACCGGGAAGAAGCGAATGATTTGTTGCAGGAGACCTCTCTTAAAGCCTTGGACAATGAGGATAAATATGAACCCGACACCAACTTTAAAGGTTGGATGTATACCATTATGCGTAACATCTTTATAAATAACTACCGGAAGATAGTCCGTGAACAGACTTTCGTAGACCAGACCGATAACCTGTATCACCTGAGCATGCCGCAGGATTCCGGTTTCGCCAGCACCGAAGGCGCATACGACCTGAAAGAAATGCACCGCATCGTCAACTCATTGCCGCGCGATTATAAAGTACCTTTCTCCATGCATGTTTCCGGATTCAAATACCGCGAAATTGCCGAACGCCTCGGACTTCCCCTCGGAACGGTAAAAAGCCGCATCTTCTTTACAAGACAGAAACTGCAGGAAGAATTGAAGGACTTCATTTAGAGTCTGTCCGGTTTCTGCCCGGCATTCTTTCGGGAGTTCTTGGGGCTGTTTCTCTGAGGAGCATAGCGGATTGTGTGACGGATAAAAAGAGGAAAACAGCGGTGAGGTGAAAGAAAATGTGTGAAGAGAAAGAGGCCGCAAAAGACAGGGTGCGATACGGGCAGTCTAAAGTAGAACTTTAGAATCGCAAAGTAGTACTTTAGACTTCTAAAGTGCCACTTTGGATGTCTCAAGTCAAACGTTACGTCCCTTGTTCCTCAATTTCTTATTTCCCAATTTACCAAATGATATAAAACATATCTTTCAAGTGAATATTTATGGGATTATTTTGACTATATGTCAGAATAATCCCTTATATTTGTATATATCAAGTTAACCGAGTGAACAAATAGCTAATTACCTATTACAATGAAAAAGGAAATCAAATTCAGTCTTGTTTACCGAGATATGTGGCAGTCGTCCGGTAAATACCAGCCGCGAGTGGACCAGTTGGTACGCATCGCACCGTTGATAATCGAAATGGGGTGTTTTGCCCGGGTCGAGACCAACGGCGGAGCTTTCGAACAAGTGAACCTTCTCTATGGTGAGAACCCCAACAAGGCAGTACGCGCCTTTACCAAACCCTTTAATGATGCAGGCATACAGACCCACATGCTCGACCGCGGACTGAATGCGCTGCGTATGTATCCCGTTCCCGCCGATGTACGCCGCCTGATGTATAAGGTAAAGCATGCACAAGGTGTGGACATCACCCGTATTTTCTGCGGACTGAACGAAACGCGCAACATCATCCCCTCTATCCGCTATGCGCTTGAGGCAGGCATGATACCGCAGGCAACGCTCTGCATCACTCATTCGCCCGTGCATACGGTAGAGTACTATGCACACATTGCCGACCAGCTCATTGAGGCGGGAGCACCCGAAATCTGTTTGAAGGATATGGCAGGCATCGGCCGTCCGGGTATGTTGGGCGAGCTGACAAAGGCTATCAAGGAGAAGCATCCCGATGTATTGATACAGTATCACGGACATAGCGGTCCGGGACTTTCAATGGCATCCATCCTTGAAGTATGCGAGAACGGCGCCGATATAATAGATGTGGCTATGGAGCCCATGTCATGGGGAAAGGTGCATCCGGACGTTATTTCCGTACAGGCCATGCTGCGCGACAAAGGCTTCCAGGTGCCCGACATCAACATGAAAGCCTATATGAAAGCACGTGCCATGACGCAGGAATTCATAGACGACTTCCTCGGTTACTTTATGGACCCCACCAACAAGCATATGTCGTCCCTGCTCCTGAAGTGCGGGCTTCCGGGCGGTATGATGGGTTCCATGATGGCAGACCTGAAAGGCGTGCACTCCGGTATCAACATGATACTGAAAAGCAAGAACCAGCCCGAACTCAGCATAGACGACCTGCTGGTAATGCTTTTCGATGAAGTGGAATATGTATGGCCCAAGCTGGGTTATCCGCCTTTGGTGACCCCGTTCAGCCAGTACGTCAAGAACGTGGCGCTGATGAACGTGATGCAACTGGTGAAAGGCGAGGAACGCTGGACGATGATTGACAACCATACGTGGGATATGATTCTGGGCAAGAGCGGACGCCTGCCGGGTAAACTGGCTCCCGAAATCGTGGAGCTTGCCAAATCCAAAGGCTACGAATTTGTCGACACAGACCCGCAGTCCAACTATCCGGATGCTTTGGACGAATACCGCAAGGAGATGGACGAAAACGGATGGGAGTATGGCGAGGACGATGAGGAGCTCTTCGAGCTGGCTATGCACGACCGGCAGTACCGTGACTATAAGTCGGGCGTTGCCAAGAAGCGTTTCCGCGACGAGCTGGAGCGCGTAAAGGACGCTTCCATGGCAAAGAGCGGATATTCGGAAGAGGAGATAAAGAAGCTGAAACGCGCCAAAGCCGATCCTATCATAGCCCCGTCCAAAGGGCAGGTGCTTTGGGAGGTTTCCGTGGAAGGTCCGTCCTCAGCGCCGTTTATCGGGCGTAAGTATCAGCACGATGAGGTGTTCTGCTATGTCTCTACACCGTGGGGCGAGTACGAGAAAGTAATGACCGGCTTTACGGGCCGTGTTGTGGAGGTATGTGCCCAGCAAGGCGCCAACGTCAATAAGGGAGACGTCATAGCGTATATCCAGCGGAGCGATATCTTTGCATAATGATTGGTAAGGGTGTGTCAAGGCCTATCCGGGGCTTGACACACCTGTTTGTTTCAGGTATTTATTTATCAGTTCTTTCAATATCTCCTGCGTATAGGGCTTTATCAGGAAATCATTGCATCCTGCATCGAGAGCCGCTTGTCTGTCATGTTCGTAGGCATAGGCGGTAAGAGCTATGATGGGTATCCCGGGCGAAAGCTCGCGGATGATTTTCGTTGCGTCCAGTCCGTTGAGGTTGGGCATTTTCATATCCATCAGAATTAAATCCGGATGCAGCTCCTCGAACATGGTTACGGCTTCCATGCCGTCTTTGGCGCGTTCCAGGTGGTACGACTTTCCTAATATTGCTTTGACAAGGATGTAGTTGCTGTCCGTATCTTCGGCTATCAGGATAGTGGGCTGCCGGGTGTCCAGGGATGCTCCGGTTGTTTGTGTCGCTTGGTGTTCGTGCGTTTCTTCATTAAGGCCGTAAGTATTGTTGCCTGTTTCTGCATTGCCGGGAGTGTTGAAGCTGGTTTCGGATACAGAGTTCTGTTCCTCCGCTGTTTCCCTTTTGTCTTTTGCCAGAGGCAAGGTAAAGGTAAAAGTCGTTCCTTTCCCCACTTCCGAACAGACGGAGATGGTTCCGCCCAATCGTTCGATAATGGTTTTGCAGATAGACAGTCCCAATCCCGTACCTTGCGCAAAGGTATTCACCTTTACAAAGCGTTCAAAGACCTTTGCCAGTTTGTCAGTTTGGATGCCGATGCCGGTGTCGCTGACGTAAAATTCTATTTCGTTTCCTTTGCGGCGGTATCCGTAGCCGACGCTGCCTCTTGTGGTGAATTTGAAGGCATTTCCGATGAGGTTCGATATAACTTGGAAGATGCGGTTCTTGTCGCCTTCAACGGTAATCTCCTCGTCCGAGGCTTCGTAAACAAGCTCCACACCTTCGGGACAGCGGAATTTCAGTGCGTCGTGTATTTCCTTGCAGAGCGGGTGCAGGCGCACCGGGGTGATGGTGAATTCTACGATGCCTGCTTCAATCTTGGAGAGGTCCAGGATTTCGTTTATCAGTTGCAGAAGTCTTTCGTTGTTGGCTTCCACGATGTCGTAGTAGTTTTGCCGCTCTTCGGCATCGGTGCTCTCGGCAATGATTCTGGAAAAGCCTACGATGGCGTTGAGCGGGGTACGTATCTCGTGGCTCATATTGGCAAGGAAAGCCGATTTCAACTGGTCGGAAGTCTCCGCTTTCTCTTTGGCCACGAGCAGTTCCCGTTTCATCCGTTCCATTTCGGTGATGTCCCATTCGATACTCAATAGGATGGGTGGGAAGTCGTTGCTTTCAATACGCACCTTCCGTTTGTCCAGAAAGATGGATTTACCGTTCTGGTCGTGCTCTTCGGTAATCCAATGCTTCTCGATTCCGGTCCGGGCTATTTCAACATCCTGCTTTCTCTTCTCTTGTGCCAGCTCGGGAGGATAGAAGTCGAAATCGTCTTTGCCCAATGCCTCTTTAAGGGGGATGTTGCGGTTGTACGATTCGCGGTTGCGGTACAGGTATTTAAAGCCGCTTTGGATGTCCTTGACAACGATACTGGCAGGCAGGTTTTCAATGGTTTTGTCCAGAATCTGACTGAACCGTTTGATTTGCTGCTCGTTCCTGATGCGTTGGGTGATGTCCCGGCTGAATCCCCATAGGATGGCCTCGCCTTTGTCGCTTGTCACCCAATAGGCACTTCCTTCCATAGCCAGCACTTCGGGGTGTTCGGGCAGGGGATGGTAGAGGATGAAGCCGTTACGTTTTTCTCCCTTTCTGAGTGACTTGATTAATCTTTGCCAGGAATTCTCGTCTTGTTGTGCATTTGCGTTTATCCGGTAGATGTTCAGTGTGCTGACGTCGTCCGTTATGCTGATGTTGTGATGCTCCCGGAAACGGCGGTTGGCAAAGACGAGCGTACCGTCTTCACGGGCGGCAAATATGTCTTCGGTGGAGTTATTGATGGCGTGTGTCAGCAGGGTGATGTCATTGCGCCGTTGCTGGATGTCGGTGATGTTCTGTATGTAGCCTTCCAGAATGCCGGTTCCGTCGGGGAGTGTTTCGTGCGAGAAGGTTTTCAGGCGGATATAGAATATCCGTTTCTTGAAAAGGATGCGGTAGTCTATGCTGTTTTCTGTATTTCCCTGGAGGTTCTGTGCCAGCCACTTGCCGAATATTTCCCTATCCTCGGGCAGGATGTACATAGTGTAGTCCTGAAGCGGAATTTCCTGTTCCTCTGCAGTGCACATTACACCGGAGTGACCGGTGTAGTAGAAGCATTGCCTGCCGGAGTTGTATTTCCATCTTCCGATGAGGGCGGCTTTCTGTATTTCATTAAGTTCGTGGTTTTTCTTTTCCAGTTCCCGTTTGCGCTGGCTGCGTTCGGTGATGTCGCGGTATTGGCAGAGCACCATATCTTCGTAGGGGCGCATGATGCACTTAAAGAAGTAGGTCTCGCTGCCGATAGTCAGTTCGTAGTTTCGGGCGGAAACTTCCTTGTACGCAAGTACTTTCTTGAATTCGGGGTAAACCTGCCGGTAGGTAACAGACGGTAGCAGTTGGAGTATGTTCCTGCCCAGTAACTGATTTTCTTTCAAAAACCACAAGTCTGCGTTATGTACTGCGATGTCCACGCAGATGCCGTTTCTGTCCAATAAAATCATGGTGTCCGATGTCAGCTCCAGCAGCTTTTCGGCATTCTCCGCGTTTTTCAGGATGTTTTTCATAGTTCTCTTGTTTTATGCCCTCCGTGCTTTTTCCCATGCGCCGCCGGTCTGCCCCCGCCGTTTGCGCAGGTAGTTGAAACCGCGGACAACATTGATGTTCATGAAAAGAAAATAATAAGGAACAAAGAGTATTTTATTCTTGATATGTTTTGCTGACAGGTAATGCCCCCAGCTTGCCATGAAGTAGAACAGTGCTTGCAGCAACCAAATGACGGCATAGAGCAGAGGGGTGTTTGACGTAAAAATGAGAATCGTATTGAGGGGGAACAGCAGGAACAACAGTACGGGCGTAAGCGACCATCTCAGTACGCGGTGGGATATGTATTGAAAACAAAACACACCGTAGCGCAGCGGATTGAGCAATGCACGCAGGCGCCAGACGGACTGCAAGCCGCCGGCAGCGATACGCACTTTGCGTTTTTCTTCTTCGTGCATGTCTGCCGAACCGTTTTCTACGGCATAGGCATCGGCACAATAAGCGATGGTATATCCGCGCATCACAATGCGCAGGGAGAGGATGAAGTCGTCCAGCAGTGTGTCGGCAGGCATCTCCTCGTACAGCTCGCGACGGATGGCAAACAACTCTCCGGCTGCCCCTACGGCAGAGTAGAGGCGGGAGTCCAGTTGCTTGAGGGCGGACTCGTATTTCCAGTAAAGGCCTTCGCCGCCGGATGCAGCGTTGGCTTTGTCCTGTAAGGCGATGCGCTTCTCTCCGGCCACACAGCCTACTTTGGGATTGGCGAATGCGCGTACAATCTCGCGCAATGCTTCACGATTGAGGTGTGTATTGGCATCGGTGAATACCACAAGCGGGGTGGTGACGAACCGGATGCCGCGGTTCAGTGCAGCGGTCTTTCCCTCTCTTTGGGGTTGATAAAGCACGGTGGCTTGCGGCCAGTGCGAGAGACGTTCGTTGGTGCGGTCGTTGCTGCCGTCCGTTATCCAGAGTATGTGCAGCTTGTCTGCCGGATAGTCCAGGGAAAGGCTGTTGCGCATCTTATCGTCTACGACATCTTCTTCATTATAGGCAGTAATGAATAGCGTCAGTTCGGGAAGCATGCAGTCTGCCGGCAGGGGCGGGGGAGGTGTTTGACGAAAACATTCCTTTAGTCTGACCAGGACATAAAGGAGCATTCCATAGCCTATATATGTATAGAATATAACGAGTAAACTTATCCAAAAGACAGTTTCGCAAATTTTCATCCGTATCAGATTCTTATATTTCTATTTCGGGAGCAGGGGGATTAATGCCCAAAAATATGGATAATCTTTTGGCGGTGCAAGAAAAAGGAAGAATTTATTAGTGATTGGCAGGTAAATGGTAGATGATTGCTGACGGGCAGACTGTCTTATTATGCCGCATGGCGCTAACGGCTGCCCGTCAGTTATTTAAAATGCTTCCGTCATATTGAAATAGAACAGCGTCTGGTCGTTTACGGTATTTTTGCCTAAGTCCAGACGCACGTTCATACGGGGTTGGACTTCGATGCGCAGACCTACACCGTAGTTGGGCAATACGCCTTCAATCTTGCCCATGGTGGGACCCATGAAACCGCATCCGGTCCACGCCACGAAACCGATGTGATGCAGCAGGCGTTTTATCCAGTTGCTGCGGTCGGTGTTTATCATCTGGCGGTATTCGGCCATGACAACGTGTGAGGATTTGTCGCGATACTGCCCCATGTAGTAGCCGCGCAGGTCGAAAGGCGTTCCGGTCAGGGAGTATTGGGTGAGGGGGACGTTGCCGAATACGTTCTTGCTTTGCGCGGTCCAGGCGAATACCTTGCGGTGGCCTACGGACTTGTACTGGCGGTAGTCCAGTTCCAGACGGTAGAAGTTGTTGTCACTGCCGAAAGCCTTGCTGTACATCATGCCCCGGAAATCCAGGTATATACCCTTGTAGGCGTTGGCGGGAATGTCGCGGCTGTCGTAAGTGAGGAGGAAGCCGAGACCGGCGTTGAAGTTCTTGTAGCCGTTGGCCGTACCGCCGGCTGCCACGTAGTCGGGCTCTTCGATGAGATGTTTGGCAGGGTCGGTTATCTTGTCGTAGTTGATGTCTACCTGCGGGCCGGCAAAGACGTTGCTTTCTCCCAGGCGGAACAGGAACCACGGGTTGATTTGTATGCCGCTGTAACGGTATTTGCTGGTACTGTCGCTTCGGACGTAATCTTTGTTCGTGCCGTAACCGATGCCGTAGAAGTTGTCTTCCGTATTCTTGTAGACAAACTTTCCGAAGATGCGGAAGCGGTCGCCTTTAAAGAAGAGCTGCGGCTTTACCATCAGGTTGACGCCGCCTTTGAACATATAGGCTATGGACATGGGCAGCACCGAACGCAACTGTGTGGTGTCGCTTGGATTCATACGGAAAGTCATCAGCGCGCTTCCGCCTATCAGTGCGCCGAAATCGGGCGTATAGCTGGGGCCGCCCAATATGTTATAATGGAAATTTCTGCGGGCTACCCTTTGTTTGCGCAATTCCTTCTTGGTCAGTGCGGGAGTGGTGTCGTTGGTAGCTGTAACGGTCTGCTCTTGTGCTGACGCAGTCGTCAGTATCAGAGTAAATATACTCAGTATGTATTTTCTCATATCGTACGAATATGGCTGCAAAGAAAACTATTTTATTTGAATTGGTTTTGAATAGAATAGATAATAAATCTAAAGAGGGCACTAAAATTATCAAAAAAGACATTACATTTGCTTTGTCAAGGCTTTTAGATGGGGAATGCAAAGTTCTTAGACATAAGAGAATACTCTGTATGCTTTGTCTGCTTTGTGGTGAAAGTATCTGTTTATCATCTTGTTTAATATCGAACATACATAACAAATAATGAAATGAACAAACGTATTTTATCTGTAATTGTTTTCGGCGCCGCACTGCTTTCGGTGCAGGCGCAGGACGGCAAGGGCGGGATAAGCCCTGCCATGCTCGGCCAGATTCAACAGAGTTATCAAGGTACGCCTTCCGACAAGGCGTTGCGCAATGCCATCGGCAACAACGACATCCGCAAGCTGGCGCTCAACCAGGAGAATATGCAGGATATGGATACCCATTTTTCTATCAAGGTGGATTCCAAAGGCATCACCGACCAGAAGTCTTCCGGCCGTTGCTGGCTGTTCACCGGGCTAAATGTAATGCGTGCCAAGGCCCTTGCACGTTATGGTTTCCCGGCTTTCGAATTCTCGGAGATATATCCTTTCTTCTGGGACCAGTTGGAGAAATCCAATCTCTTCCTGCAAGGCATCATCGACACTGCCGACAAACCGTTGGACGACAAGACGGTGGAATGGCTGCTGAAACATCCGTTGAGCGACGGCGGCACATTCACCGGAGTGGCGGACATCGTTTCCAAATACGGCCTTGTGCCCAAATCTGCCATGCCGGAGACGAACAGCAGCGAGAATACCGCCCGTATGGCTAATCTCATCTCTTTGAAACTGAAAGAGTACGCCCTCCAGCTCCGCAACCTTGCTGCCGAAGGCGCCAAGCCTGCCGCTCTGGAGAAAGAGAAAACCGCCATGTTGGGCACTGTCTATCGCATGCTGGTGCTGAACCTGGGTGTTCCGCCTACGGAATTCGACTATGTGCGTACCGATGCCCAAGGCAATCCGGTGGAGACGGAGCATCATACCCCGATGTCTTTCCTTGAGAAATACGGTGACAAACAACTGCTCACCAACTACGTGATGCTGATGAACGACCCCAGTCGCGAGTATTACAAATGCTATGAGATTGACTACGACCGCCACCGCTACGACGGTAAGAACTGGACGTACGTAAACCTGCCCGTAGAGGATATCAAGCAAATGGCTATCGCTTCATTGAAAGACAGTACCATGATGTATTTCTCCTGCGACGTGGGCAAATTCCTGAATTCGGAACGCGGCTTGCTCGATGTGAAAAACTATGACTATGAATCGCTCATGGGCACTACCTTCGGAATGGACAAGAAACAACGCATCCAAACCTTCTCCAGCGGCTCTTCCCACGCCATGACACTGATGGCGGTAGACCTGGACAAAGACGGAAAACCCGTCAAATGGATGGTCGAAAACAGCTGGGGCGCTGACAGCGGCTACAAAGGCCACCTCATCATGACGGACGAATGGTTCGACGAATACATGTTCCGCCTGGTAGTGGAAACCAAATACGTCCCTGCCAAGATAATGGAACTCCTCAAACAAAAGCCCGTCCGCCTGCCGGCATGGGACCCGATGTTTGCAAACGATTAGCGGTTAGTGGTTAGCGATTAGTGGTTAGTGGTTAGTGGTTAGTGATTAGTAGGCTGCGCTATAACTCTGCAGGATATCCATTCCCAACCGTTCATCGCTAATCGCTAATCACTAACCGCTAATCCCTACCCTCGTGTTCGTTAACGAAAGGAATTACGGAAATTTCTCCGTAATTCCTTTCTTTTTTGCTCTTTATTCACATTCTTTTTTGCTACTTTTGCGGGCAAATTAATGAAACCATTATTTTATATAAACGCATGGCAAATGTAATTAAGTTACGCAAAGGCCTTGACATCAACCTGAAAGGCAAAGCTGCCGAAGAGTTTATGTCTGTGAAAGAGCCGGGATTCTACTCGTTGGTTCCCGATGATTTTACGGGTATCACTCCGAAAGTGGTGGTGAAGGAACAGGAGTATGTGATGGCCGGGGGACCCTTGTTTATCGACAAGAATCATCCTGAATTGAAATTTGTTTCGCCCGTAAGCGGCGTAGTGACGAGCGTGGAACGCGGTGCACGTCGTAAGGTGCTGAACATCGTGGTAGAGGCTGCCGCTGAGCAGGACTACGAGGAGTTCGGCAAGATGGACCCGTCCAAGATGAGCGCACAGGAAGTAAAGGACGCATTGCTGCAAGCCGGTATGTTCGCCTTTATCCGCCAACGTCCGTACGACGTAATCGCCGACCCGACGGTGACGCCGAAAGCAATCTTTATCTCCGCTTTCGACAGCAACCCGCTGGCTCCCGACTTCGAGTTCGTCCTGAAGGGCGAGGAAGCAAACTTCCAGACAGGACTTGATGCTTTGTCCCGCATGGCAAAAACCTATCTGAGTATCAGTGTAAAACAAAAAGCAGCCGCACTCGTGCAGGCAAAGAACGTTACCCTTACCGCATTCGACGGGCCTAATCCGGCAGGTAACGTAGGTGTACAAATCAATCACATCTCTCCCATAGTGAAAGGCGAGACGGTATGGACCATCGGCGCGGAAGCCGTAATCTTTATCGGCCGTTTGATGAACACCGGTCGCGTAGACCTCACCCGCACCGTAGCCGTAACAGGCAGTGAAGTGCTGAAACCCGCATACTGCAAGTTGCGTGTAGGCGCATTGCTCACCAATGTTTTCAAAGGCAATGTAACCACCGACAAAGACCTGCGCTACATCAGCGGTAATGTGCTGACGGGTAAGAAAGTTGCCCCTAACGGTTTCCTCGGCGCTTTCGACAGCCAGCTCTCCGTAATTCCCGAAGGAGATGAAATCCACGAAATGCTGGGTTGGATTATGCCGCGTTTCAATCAGTTCAGTGTCAACCGCTCTTATTTCAGTTGGCTGATGGGTAAGAAAGAATATGTAATCGACGCCCGTATCAAGGGTGGCGAACGCCATATGATTATGTCCAACGAATACGACCGCGTGTTCCCCATGGACATCTACCCCGAATATCTGCTGAAGGCCATCATCGCGGGAGACATCGACCGCATGGAAGCTCTGGGCATCTACGAAGTAGCTCCCGAAGACTTTGCGCTCTGCGAATTCGTATGCTCTTCCAAAGTGGAAGTCCAGCGTATTGTTCGTGCCGGTCTCGACATGCTCCGTGCCGAAATGGCTTAGGAAATTAAGAATTAAGAATTAAAAATTAAAAAATGACGGTTGAAACATTGCGATATAACCTGCCAAGTGTATACGGCGCAGCCTATTTCTCAATTTTCAATTCTCAATTATCAATTTAATAAATGAAAGCGTTAAGAAATTATCTCGACAAGATAAAGCCGAACTTTGAAGAGGGCGGCAAATTCCACGCATTTCGTTCGGTGTTCGACGGCTTCGAGACATTCCTGTTTGTGCCCAACACCACTGCGAAATCGGGAACGCATATTCACGACTCTATCGACAGCAAACGCATCATGTCGATGGTGGTTATTGCGTTGATGCCGGCGCTGCTGTTCGGTATGTATAACGTAGGTTACCAGCATTTCCACGCCACCGGTGCTGCCGGCGGTTTCTGGGAAATGTTCGCTTACGGTTTCCTGGCTGTATTGCCTAAAATCATTGTATCTTATGTAGTGGGTCTGGGCATCGAGTTTGTTGTGGCCCAGTGGAAGAAGGAAGAAATTCAGGAAGGTTTCTTGGTTTCGGGTATCTTGATTCCGATGATTGTGCCGGTAGACTGTCCGTTGTGGATTCTGGCGGTGGCCACTGCATTCTCTGTAATCTTTGCCAAGGAAGTATTCGGCGGTACGGGTATGAACGTGTTCAACGTTGCCCTGATTACGCGTGCCTTCCTGTTCTTCGCCTATCCTACAAAGATGTCCGGTGATGCCGTTTGGGTATCGGGCGACAGCATCTTCGGTTTGGGACAGACGGTAGACGGGCTCACCGTTGCCACTCCGCTGGGAGCAGCCGCTACTGCGGGCGCTTATCCGGAGTTCTCGTGGGATATGGTGACCGGCCTTATTCCGGGCTCCATCGGTGAAACCAGCGTCATTGCCATCGCCCTCGGCGCCATCCTGCTGCTGTGGACGGGCATCGCAAGCTGGAAAACGATGTTCTCCGTGTTCGTGGGCGGTGCATTCATGGGCTGGGTGTTCAACACCATCGGTCCGGACACTGCAATGGCCAACATGCCGTGGTACGAACATCTCGTGCTGGGCGGTTTCTGCTTCGGCGCCGTATTCATGGCTACCGACCCCGTAACTTCTGCCCGTACGGAAACAGGTAAGTACATCTTCGGATTCCTTATCGGCGCAATGGCTATCATCATCCGCGTGCTGAACCCCGGTTATCCCGAAGGCATGATGCTTGCCATCCTGCTGATGAATATCTTCGCTCCGCTGATTGACTACTGTGTGGTACAGGGTAACATCAGCCGTCGCGAAAAACGTGCAATCAAGTCTAACAATTAAATACCGGAAAAGAAATGAATACCAATAGTAATAGTTATACTATCATTTATGCTTCGGTAATGGTTGTTATCGTTGCATTCCTGCTGGCATTCGTAAGTTCTTCTCTGCGTGCCACTCAGAACAAGAACGTGGAGCTGGATACGAAGAAGCAGATTCTTGCCGCCCTCAACATCAAGAATGTAGAGGATGCCGATGCAGAATATAATAAGTACATCAAGGGCGATATGCTGATGAACGAGGACGGTACGCTGACCGAGAACACCGGCGCATTTGCCACCGCTTACGAGAAAGAAGCCAAGGAAAACCACCGTCTGCACGTGTTTGTGGCCGAAGTGGACGGAGAGACGAAATATGTATTCCCCGTTTACGGTGCAGGTCTTTGGGGCGCTATCTGGGGGTATGTAGCCCTGAACAGCGACAAGGATACCGTTTACGGCGTTTACTTCTCTCATGCCAGCGAAACCCCGGGTCTGGGTGCGGAAATCGCAACCCCTCAGTTCCAGGGAGAATTTCCGGGCAAGAAGACACTGGAGAACGGTGAAATTGCCCTCGGCGTTGTGAAGAACGGAAAAGTAGAGAAACCGGACTATCAGGTAGACGGCATCTCAGGCGGTACTATCACCTCTGTGGGTGTGGATGCCATGCTGAAAACCTGTCTGAACAGCTACAAGAACTTTTTAACCAATAATAATGAGGAGAAATAAGAATATGGGAGCATTGTTTTCAAAAAAGAATAAAGAAGTATTCTCTACTCCGCTTGGACTGAACAACCCCGTTACCGTACAGGTGCTGGGTATCTGTTCTGCCTTGGCCGTTACCGCCAAGCTGGAACCGGCTATCGTGATGGGGCTTTCCGTAACGGTGATTACGGCATTCTCCAATGTAATGATTTCATTGTTGCGCAAGACCATCCCCAACCGTATCCGTATCATCGTCCAGTTGGTGGTAGTTGCAGCGTTGGTAACGATTGTAAGTGAGATTCTGAAAGCTTTTGCTTACGATGTAAGCGTGCAGCTTTCCGTATACGTAGGTCTGATTATCACAAACTGTATCCTTATGGGACGTCTGGAAGCATTTGCCATGCAGAACGGTCCGTGGGAGTCTTTCCTCGACGGTGTGGGCAACGGTTTGGGATATGCCAAGATTCTGGTTATCGTGGCTTTCTTCCGCGAGTTGCTGGGTTCGGGTACGTTGCTCGGTTTCAACATCCTGAACTACGAGCCTTTGCAGAAGATCGGTTATGTAAACAACGGCTTGATGCTGATGCCGCCCATGGCACTGATTCTCTGTGCCTGCATTATCTGGTATCAACGCGCACGCCATAAAGAATTGCAGGAAAAGTAATATAAATGAAGAATGAGGAATGAGGAATGAAGATTGTGCCGTCACTGTATGGAGATTCTTGATTCTTAATTCTTAGTTCTTAATTAAAAGAATTATGGAACATTTATTAAGTTTATTCGTCCGCTCCATTTTTGTGGACAATATGATATTTGCATTCTTCCTCGGTATGTGCTCTTATCTGGCCGTATCAAAGAATGTAAAGACTGCCGTAGGACTGGGTATCGCCGTAACTTTCGTGTTGGTGGTGACGCTGCCGGTCAACTACTTGTTGCAAACGAAAGTGCTGGGTCCCGATGCCATCATTGAAGGCGTCGACCTCAGCTTCCTGAGCTTTATTCTTTTCATTGCCGTGATTGCCGCTATCGTGCAGTTGGTGGAGATGATTGTGGAACGTTTCAGCCCTTCGCTCTACGCTTCACTGGGTATCTTCCTGCCGCTGATTGCCGTGAACTGTGCCATTATGGGTGCGTCACTCTTCATGCAGCAGCGCATCAACGTGGGCGAGAGCGATCCTAAATTTATCGGTGGCGTTGCCGATGCCGTTTCCTATGCACTGGGTTCGGGTATCGGCTGGTTGCTGGCCATCGTGGGTCTGGCTGCCATCCGCGAGAAGATGGCTTACTCTGATGTACCTGCTCCGCTGAAAGGCCTGGGCATTACCTTCATCACAGTAGGTCTGATGGCAATGGCATTCATGTGTTTCTCTGGTTTGAACATCTAAAAGAAAGGAATAAGACAATGGATATGAATTTGATATTAGCAAGCATTGGAGTATTCCTCGTGGTTGTTCTGCTGCTTGTGGTTATTCTGTTGGTAGCCAAGAATTTCTTGGTTCCATCCGGTAATGTGAAATTGACTATCAACGGCGAAAAGGAATTGGAAGTCGCTTCCGGTTCGACGCTGCTGAATACGCTGTCTGTCAACGGCATCTTCCTTTCCTCTGCTTGCGGTGGCAAGGGCTCTTGCGGACAGTGCAAATGCCAGGTTGTAGAGGGTGGCGGCGAGATTCTGCCTTCCGAAATACCTCACTTCAGCCGTAAGCAGGTTCAGGACCACTGGCGTCTGGGCTGCCAGGTGAAGGTGAAGGGCGACATGGGCATCAAAATCGACGAGTCCGTACTCGGCGTCAAAGAGTGGGAGTGCGAGGTTATCTCCAACAAGAACGTGGCTACGTTTATCAAAGAGTTTATCGTGGCATTGCCCAAGGGCGAGCACATGGACTTCATCCCCGGCTCTTATGCGCAGATTAAGATTCCTAAATTCTCCATGGATTACGACAAGGACATCGACAAGTCCCTTATCGGCGAGGAGTATCTGCCTGCATGGGAGAAATTCGGTCTGCTCGGCCTGAAATGCCGTAACGATGAAGAAACCATCCGTGCCTACTCCATGGCTAACTATCCTGCAGAGGGCGACCGCATCATGCTGACGGTACGTATCGCCACTCCGCCTTTCAAGCCGAAAGACCAGGGCCCGGGCTTCATGGATGTGATGCCGGGTATCGCTTCCTCTTACATCTTCACCTTGAAACCGGGTGACAAGGTAACGATGAGCGGCCCTTACGGAGATTTCCATCCGATTTTCGACTCCAAGAAGGAGATGATGTGGATTGGCGGTGGTGCAGGTATGGCTCCGTTGCGTGCGCAGATTATGCACCTCACGAAGACGCTGCACACAACCGACCGTGTGATGAACTACTTCTACGGCGCGCGTGCCCTCAACGAGGTGTTCTACCTGGAAGATTTCCTGCAGATAGAAAAGGATTTCCCCAACTTCAAGTTCCACCTTGCACTGGACCGTCCCGACCCGGCAGCCGATGCAGCGGGCGTGAAGTACACTCCGGGCTTCGTACACAACGTAATCTACGAGACTTACCTGAAAGACCACGAAGCCCCCGAAGACATCGAATACTACATGTGCGGTCCCGGCCCGATGTCCAAAGCCGTTGAGAAGATGCTCGACGACCTCGGCGTTCCGGCTCAGAACCTGATGTTCGACAACTTCGGCGGATAAGGAAACGGTGTTGTCAAAGACACATAATAGTAAAATAGTGAAGAAACTCCGGCAGGGCTGCGGCTCTTGCCGGAGTTTTTTTGTGGGCATAGGATAGAGGCGGTTCGAAAGAAATGAGTATCTTTGCTTTATCGTAATCTAAAAACAGTGGACGGTATGAGCAATAAAATATATCCTATCGGAATACAGAACTTCGAGAAAATCCGCAAAGACGGGTATTTCTATATCGATAAAACCGCTTGGGTTTATCAGTTGGCCAAGACCGGCAGTTACTACTTCCTCAGCCGTCCGCGCCGTTTCGGCAAAAGTCTTCTGATCTCCACCTTAGAGGCCTACTTTCGAGGGAAAAAGGAATTGTTCAAGGGACTGGCCATCGAGAAACTGGAGAAAGACTGGACGGAACATCCCATTTTGCATCTGGACTTGAACATCGAACGGTATGATACGCCCGAAAGTCTGGGTAATATACTGGAGAAGAACCTTTCCGAATGGGAAAAACTTTATGGCGCCGATGTTTCCGAACGTACATACTCTTTGCGCTTTGCCGGAATCATCAAGCGTGCTTGCGAGCAGACAGGGCAGCGTGTGGTGATCCTTGTGGACGAATACGACAAACCGATGCTCCAGGCTATCGGCAACGGGGAACTGCAAAAGGAATACTGCAACACGCTGAAACCTTTCTACGGTGTGCTCAAAACGATGGACGGCTACATACAATTCGCCATGCTGACGGGAGTAACGAAATTCGGCAAAGTGAGCGTGTTCAGCGACTTGAACAACTTGATAGATATTTCCATGGACGCACGCTATGTTGCCTTATGCGGAATTACCGGAAAAGAAATTCAGGACAATTTCGAGGAAGATTTACACGAGTTAGCCGAGGCGCAGAAAATGACTTACGAGGAAGCCAAAGCCGAATTGAAAGCCTGTTATGACGGTTATCATTTTGTGGAAGATTCCGAAGGCATATACAATCCTTTCAGCCTGCTCAATACTTTCTTCAAAATGAAGTTCGGCAGTTACTGGTTTGAAACGGGGACACCGACTTACTTGGTGGAATTGCTCAGGCGCTACCACTACGACTTGGAACGCATGGCAAACGAGGAAACCAACTCCGATGTGTTGAATAGCATTTACGGCGACGAGCAGCCGATACCCGTTATTTTCCAAAGCGGGTATCTTACGATAAAAGGGTATGACAAACGATTCGATCTATATCGTCTTGGTTTCCCGAATAAAGAGGTAGAAGAAGGTTTTATCAAATTTTTAATGCCTTTCTATACCCGTTTCAACAAAATAGAAGTTCCTTTCGAAATACAACAATTCACCCGTGAAATCGAAATGGGGCAACCGGATGCCTTTTTCAGGCGTTTGCGAAGTTTCTTTGCCGACACGCCCTACGAGGTGGCAACCGACTTGGAACGTCACTACCAGAATGTATTATTCATTGTCTTCAAACTGGTAGGATTCTACACGGAGACGGAGTACCGTACTGCTGAGGGGCGGGTGGATCTCGTGGTGAAGACTTCAGACTATATCTATGTAATGGAATTTAAACTGAATGGAACGGCAGAGGAAGCCCTACAACAAATCAACGACAAACGTTATGCCCTTCCTTTCGAGGCAGACAGGCGCAAGGTGTTCAAAATAGGCGTCAACTTTAGCGCGAAGACACGAAATATCGAGAAGTGGTTGATAGAAGTTTCGGAAAATGTTCTATAGGCGGCATCCCCTCCAGGGAGGCCCAATCGGACGGGGCACCTCTGTACCTGTTCTTCGGCAACATAAATCCGGACTGTTTCTCCCCGAGCGAGTATGCGGTAATCTGATACCATCTCAGCCCTTCGAGGCAGACTGCTCGAGGTGTTGTTAAAATTTATTTTTTTTTTAAGTTTCATTCATCCTTTACCTGCTTTTGCGGTGTCTTAGTATAAAAGGACATGAAATGGATTTACAAAAGGCATATCGTTTAGCTACAATTATCATTCGGGTGAAACTGGGGAATGTGACGGAAGAGGAGCGTTCGGAATTGCTGGACTGGCTCGACGAGAGCGAAGAGAATCGCCGGACATACAAAAGGATTATTCGCGGAGAGGCGATTCGCGAACGGATAGCAGGAGAAGAACGGATCGGAAAAGAGACCGATTATGAGAAAATACGAATTTCGGTCGTCCGGAGTTTGGTGGGACGCAGACGGAGCCGGCGTGTGCGCTTATGGAGGAGTGTGGCTGCTGCGGCTTGTATCTGTGCTGTGGCGGTGACTGTTTTGTGGGAATTGTCCGGTGTGCGGGCGGTACCGGAGGCTATGCCGCTGGCCGGACAACAAACAGAGACTGCTAAGGTAAAACTGATCCTGCACTCCGGTGAACAGATTGCTTTGGAGCAGAAGAAAGAACAGAGAATCGAAGCAGGGGATGCAGTGATTAAAAATGAACACGGACAACTGATATATGAAAGTAAAAATAGTCCGGCGACCGAAGAGCTGTTCAATAAAGTGGTAACCGCTATCGGGGGAGAGTATGCCTTGATTTTGAGCGACGGGACCCGGGTATGGCTGAATGCGGACAGCGAGTTGGAATATCCCGTGGAATTTGTAAAAAAAGAACGTATCGTGAAATTGAGCGGGGAGGCTTATTTTGAGGTGGCTCCGAATCCTGAACAGCCTTTTATCGTGGAAGCCGGAGGGTTACAGACCCGGGTATTGGGAACTTCATTCAATATACAGGCTTATCGTAATGAGAAATCGGTATATACGACCTTGCTGACTGGAAGTATCCGGGTGGCGGTTGCAGACGGCGGTGATGCGGTGGTGCTGACTCCGGGACGGGAAGCGATTTGGGAAAAGGGAAGCGGGGCTATTCAGGTGGAAGCTGTCAATGCCGAGGATGCGATTGCCTGGAGATATGGGAATTTTATTTTTGAGGAAGAAGATATCGAAGTGGTTATGCGGATGTTGAGATCGGAAGAGCGTCGTGTAGGGAAAGA
>OGLE01000319.1_pt1 | contig 48781 bp, 34 predicted proteins | sample 1572671 | NCBI WGS metagenome assembly OGLE01 (sample SAMEA2581923, study PRJEB24529) | metagenome | biome: Human gut stool | place: China | collected 2011 | reverse complement strand
TCCAGCCGGGCATGAGCGACAGCGCCTCACTGGACAATGTGCTGGAATTTTTTGTGATGTCGGGACTGAGCCTGCCCCATGCCATGGCAATGCTGGTACCCGAATCGTTCAACGACAAAAACCCCATCAGTGAAGAGGTGAAAGCGTTTTACGAATACTATTCCATCCTGATGGAACCCTGGGACGGCCCTGCCGCGCTGCTGTTCAGTGACGGACGGTTTGCCGGAGGAATGTTGGACCGCAACGGCCTGCGCCCTGCCCGTTACCTCATTACCAATAATGACATGATGGTAGTGGCCAGTGAAGTAGGCGTGATGGATTTCGAACCGGGAGAGATTAAAGAGAAAGGGCGTCTGCAACCGGGCAAAATACTGATGATTGATACCGAACAAGGTAAAATATATTATGACGGTGAACTGAAAGAACAACTGGCGTCGGCCCGCCCCTATCGCGCATGGCTGTCTGCCAACCGCATCGAGCTCGATACCTTAAAAAGCGGACGCAAGATAGACAACCGGATAGACGGCTATGACCGTATGCTGCGTACTTTCGGCTTCTCGCGCGAGGATATAGAACGCACCCTCATGCCGATGTGCAACACAGGGGCCGAGCCCATCGCCTCTATGGGTAACGACACGCCGCTGGCCGTCCTTTCGGACAGGCCGCAGTTGCTGTTCAACTATTTCCGGCAACAGTTTGCCCAAGTGACCAATCCCGCCATCGACCCTATCCGTGAAGAGTTAGTCATGTCGCTCACCGAGTACATCGGGGCCGTGGGAATGAATATACTGGTGCCCAGCGAAAGCCATTGCAAAATGGTACGCCTGCCCCATCCCGTGCTGAACAACACCCAACTGGACATCCTCTGCAACATCCGGTATAAAGGATTCAATACCGTGAAACTCCCTATCGTATTCGAGGTGAGCAAGGGAAAAGCCGGATTGCAAGAGGCCCTGAACGACCTGTGCAAAAAAGCCGAGCAATCCGTTACGGACGGAGTGAACTATATCATTCTGAGCGACCGTTTCGTGGACGACACCCATGCCGCCATCCCGTCGCTACTGGCAGTTAGCACTGTCCATCATCACCTCATCTCCGTTCAGAAACGCGTGCAAACCGCATTGATTGTAGAAAGTGGCGAGATTCGCGAGGTGATGCACGCCGCCCTGTTGCTGGGATATGGCGCCAGTGCCATCAATCCCTACATGGCCTTCGCCGTACTGGATGAACTGGTGAGGAAAGGCGATGTGCAGATGAATTACGAAACGGCCGAGAAGAATTATATCAAGGCCATCCGCAAGGGCTTGTTCAAGATTATGAGCAAGATGGGCATTTCGACTATCCGTTCCTACCGGGGCGCAAAGATTTTTGAAGCCGTAGGGGTCAGCGAGGAATTGTTGAGAAGCTATTTCGGCACACAGACATCCAGCATCGGAGGCATCCGTCTGGAAGAAGTCGCCAGAGACGCCATCGCCCTGCACGATGCCGGATTCGCTGCAAAAGAAGTGAGCGACATTTTACCGCACAACGGACTGTTCTCTTTCCGCAAAGACGGAGAACGGCACGCTTGGAATCCGGAAACCATCTCCACCCTGCAACTGGCCACCCGGCTGGGTAGCTATAAGAAGTTCAAGGAATTCACCTCCATGGTAGATGGAAAAGAGTCACCCCTCTTCCTGCGCGACTTCTTCGGGCACAAACGAAACCCTATTGATATTGAAAAGGTGGAGCCGGTAGAAAACATCGTGAAACATTTCGTGACAGGAGCCATGTCCTTCGGCGCTATCAGCAAGGAGGCACATGAGGCGCTGGCACTGGCCATGAACAAACTGGGCGCACGCAGCAATACGGGTGAAGGAGGTGAGGACAGCGACCGCATTACCGGCACCTACCAGGGTATCTCACTTTGCAGCAAGACCAAGCAGATAGCATCGGGACGCTTCGGAGTCACCGCCGAATACCTGGTCCATGCCGAAGAGATCCAGATAAAGGTGGCCCAAGGCGCCAAGCCGGGAGAAGGAGGACAACTGCCGGGATTCAAGGTAGATGAGGTGATTGCCAAAACCCGCCACTCCATTCCGGGCATCTCGCTCATTTCCCCTCCACCCCACCATGACATTTATTCCATCGAAGATTTGGCCCAGTTGATATTCGACCTGAAAAACGTAAACCCACAGGCACGAATCAGTGTGAAACTGGTAGCCGAAAGCGGCGTGGGAACCATTGCCGCCGGAGTGGCCAAAGCGAAAGCCGACTTGATTGTCATTTCGGGAGCGGAAGGAGGAACCGGCGCGTCGCCTGCATCGAGTATGCGGTATGCAGGTATCTCGCCCGAAATAGGACTGAGCGAGACGCAACAGACCTTGGTGTTGAACGGACTCCGCGGACAAGTGAAACTGCAAGTGGACGGACAGTTGAAAACCGGACGGGATATTATCAACATGGCCTTGCTGGGTGCGGAAGAATTCGGTTTCGGTACCACCGCATTGATTGTACTGGGATGCGTCATGATGCGCAAGTGCCACACCAACACCTGTCCCGTAGGCGTGGCCACCCAAGACCCCGAACTCCGCAAACATTTCCGCGGACACTATGAATATGTAGTGAATTATTTCACTTTCCTGGCACAGGAAGTACGCGAATATCTGGCCGAAATGGGATTCACCCGGTTGGAGGATATCATTGGACGGACAGACCTGATTGAAATACAACAAGCGCCAAGTGAGAAGAAATCCTCACTATTGGATTTCAGCAGACTGCTACACCGGGTGGACAACGGAGCTGCCATACACCATGTCATGGAACAGAAGCACGACATTGCCCATGTGAAGGATGTGACCATACTAGCCGCCGCCAGGGATGCCATAGAAAACGGAAAAGAAATTTCCCTGGAATACACCATCGCCAATACGGACCGTTCGGTAGGCGCCATGCTGGCAGGAGCGGTTGCCAAGAAATACGGGCAGGCAGGACTTCCGGAACAGACCATCCACATCAAATTCAAAGGTTCGGCAGGCCAAAGTTTCGGTGCGTTCCTGACCCACGGCATCAGTTTCAAGCTGGAAGGCGAAGCGAATGACTATCTGGGAAAAGGACTGAGCGGCGGACGCATTGCGGTACTGCCCCCCGTGCGCAGCAATTTCGATGCGGAAAAGAATACCATCGCCGGAAACACCCTGCTGTATGGCGCTACTGACGGCGAGGTGTATATCAACGGACGGGTGGGCGAACGCTTCGCCGTCCGCAATTCCGGTGTGACGGCCGTGGTAGAGGGTGTAGGCGACCACTGTTGCGAATACATGACCGGAGGACGGGTCGTGGTACTGGGGGAAACCGGACGGAATTTCGCTGCCGGAATGAGTGGCGGCGTGGCTTACGTGTGGAACAAGAACCACAACTTCGATTATTTCTGCAACATGGAGATGGTGGAGCTCTCACTTATCGAGGAGGCATCTTACCGGAAGGAGCTGCATGAACTGATCCGTCAGCATTACCTCTATACCGGTTCCAAACTGGCACGAACAATGTTAGATGACTGGAATCACTATGTGGATGAATTTATCCAGATAGTACCTATCGAATATAAACGAGTATTGCAAGAAGAACAAATGCGCAAGCTACAGCAAAAAATAGCTGATGTACAAAGAGATTATTAATACATCACACAAATTATCAACAAAGAAATACAACAAAGATATGGGAAATCCAAAAGCATTTTTAACTATTCCGCGTCAGGAAGCGGGCTACCGTCCCATCCACGACCGGATATCAGATTATAGCGAGGTAGAACAGACTCTGAACAGCCGTGACCGGAAACTTCAAGCCTCACGCTGCATGGACTGCGGCGTTCCCTTCTGCCACTGGGCTTGTCCGCTGGGCAACAAGCAGCCCGAATTTCAAGATGCCCTCTACAAAGGCAAATGGGAGGAAGCCTACAAGATATTGAACGAAACCAACGATTTTCCTGAGTTCACTGGCCGCATCTGCCCCGCCCTCTGCGAAAAGAGTTGCGTGCTGAAACTGAGCATGGACTCTCCCGTCACCATCCGCGAGAACGAAGCGGCCATTGCCGAAGCAGCCTTCCGCGAAGGTTACATCAAGCCCCGGAACATTGAACGCAACGGACGGAAAGTAGCCATTATCGGCGCCGGGCCCGCCGGACTGGCCGCCGCCAACCAGCTCAACGGAAAAGGGTACACAGTGACCGTCTTCGACAAGAATGAGGCTCCCGGCGGCCTGCTACGTTACGGCATCCCCAACTTCAAGCTGCACAAGCCCATCATCGACCGCCGTATCCGGGTGATGGAAGAAGAAGGCATCCACTTCAAAATGAACAACGATGTGGATGTGCGACAACTCCCCGAAGGTTTTGACGCCTACTGCATCTGCACCGGAGCTCCGACCGCCCGTGACCTCCCTGTCCCCGGACGCGAACTGAAAGGCATCCACCCGGCACTGGACATGCTGGCGCAACAAAACCGTATCCTTGCCGGCATGACGTTCCCGAAAGAACAACTGGTTACTGCCAAAGGGAAAAAAGTACTGGTCATCGGCGGAGGGGATACCGGCAGCGACTGCATAGGGACCAGCAACCGGCAAGGCGCCGTAAGCGTCACCCAAATAGAAATCATGCCCCAGCCGCCCGTAGGACAGAATCCTGCCACTCCATGGCCCCAATTCCCCGTCGTACTGAAAACCACCTCTTCTCACGAAGAAGGGTGCAGCCGCCTATGGTCTCTCGCCACCCGTAAGTTTTTAGGCAAAAACGGTAAAGTGTGCGGTGTGGAAGTGGAACAGGTGGAATGGACTCCCGATCCCGACGGCGGCCGCCCTGTCATGAAGCCCACCGGAAAGGTGGAAGTGATTGAAGCCGACCTGGTTCTTCTGGCAATGGGCTTCTTAAAACCCGAACATCCCCAATTCACCGAAAACGTATTCGTAGCCGGCGATGCGGCAAGCGGAGCCAGCCTGGTGGTACGCGCCATTGCCAGCGGACGGAAAGCGGCAACGGACATAGACAGTTATCTCAATAAATAAATCAACAAATACAATTATGTGTGGAATCGTAGGAATATTCAAGATAAAGCAACAAACGCAAGAGTTGCGTCAGAAGGCATTGAAAATGTCACAAAAGCTCCGCCACCGCGGACCGGACTGGAACGGTATCTATGTAGGCGGCTCTACCATCCTGGCCCATGAACGCCTCTCCATCGTAGACCCTCAAAGCGGAGGGCAGCCCCTATACAGTCCCGACCGGAAACAAATCCTTGCCGTGAACGGAGAAATCTACAACCATCGGGATGTTCGTGCAAAGTACGCCGGAAAATATGATTTCCAAACCGGAAGCGACTGCGAAGTCATCCTTGCCCTTTACCGTGACAAAGGTATTCACTTCCTCGAAGACCTGAACGGCATCTTCGCCTTCGCCCTTTATGATGAGGAGAAAGACGATTTCCTCATTGCCCGCGACCCCATCGGAGTCATACCTTTATATATAGGTAAGGATAAGGACGGCAAAATATACTGCGCCAGCGAGTTGAAAGCCCTCGAAGGGTTCTGTGATGAATACGAACCCTTCCTTCCCGGCCATTACTATTGGGGAAAAGAAGGCAAGATGACCCGCTGGTACGTCCGCGACTGGTTTGAATACGAAGCCGTGAAAAACAACAATGCCTATTCCCAGGACATACACGACGGACTGGAAGAGGCCGTTAAACGCCAACTGATGAGTGATGTGCCCTACGGCGTACTTCTTTCCGGCGGTCTGGACAGTTCCGTCATCTCTGCCATTGCCAAGAAATATGCAGGCAAACGGGTAGAAACCGACAATAAAAAAGATGCCTGGTGGCCTCAGCTCCATTCCTTTGCTATCGGTCTGGAAGGTGCGCCCGACCTAATAAAAGCCCGCGAAGTGGCCCGCTTTATCGGAACCGTGCATCATGAAATCCACTATACCATCCAAGAAGGATTGGACGCTATCCGCGACGTCATTTACTACATCGAGACTTACGATGTCACCACCGTTCGCGCCTCTACCCCGATGTATTTGCTGGCACGCGTCATTAAAAGCATGGGAATCAAAATGGTGCTGAGTGGCGAAGGAGCTGATGAAGTGTTCGGCGGCTATCTCTATTTCCACAAAGCCCCTACAGCCCAAGCCTTTCATGAAGAAACCGTGCGTAAACTAGGCAAGCTCCACCTCTATGACTGCCTCCGTGCCAATAAATCCCTCGCAGCATGGGGAGTGGAAGGCCGAGTGCCTTTCCTGGACAAAGATTTTCTGGACATAGCCATGCGCCTCAATCCCGAGGCAAAGATGTGCCCCGGAAGCACCATTGAAAAGAAAATCGTCCGCAAAGCCTTTGCAGACATGTTGCCCGACAGTGTAGCATGGCGACAGAAAGAGCAGTTCAGCGACGGCGTGGGCTATAGTTGGATTGATACACTGAAAGCCCTTACCGCCGAAGCCGTCAGTGACGAGCAAATGGCGCACGCAACCGAACGGTTTCCTATCAATACGCCACAAAACAAGGAAGAATACTACTATCGCAGCATCTTCCAGGAGCACTTTCCCAGTGAAAGCGCAGCCCGCAGCGTGCCAAGCGTGCCCAGTGTGGCATGTTCTACAGCCGAAGCCCTTGCGTGGGACGCCGCCTTCAAGAACATGAACGAACCAAGCGGACGGGCCGTGAAGGGAGTGCACGAAGAAGCATACTTATAATGAAATGACAGAGGCTGTGTCTAAACGTTTATAATGCTATCATTTAGCTCTGTCATTCTGAGTGCGCACCACTTACATCAGTGGACCGAATCGATAATGACGGGGAAGCTTTTCAGCAGTCTGGTGTTATTGTCATTCTGAATGAAATGAAGAATCTGGAAGCATAAAGTGGATGTATTCAGATTCTTCGCGAAGCTCAGAATGACAAGACACAATTTCGTCATTGGTCGTTTTAGTTTTGACACAGCCTCATTGATATAATCCGGCTTGGCTGTATTCGCCCCGGCTTTCACTAAATTATACAAATGCGTAGTTTTTATCCATAAAAAGCAACTGTGTCTTTCCGTTCTACAGTCGGAAGTCGGTTTCTTCTTTTCTCCTTTCATTATCCGTTGAAACGCCCTGTTGATGGGGGGGCCGGTTGTGAATGAACCTCCCTACATTATCGTCTCAGCCTCCTTTCATTCGTAACACTTTTGTAAGCAGATACAAATACTGAAGGCAGATTTGAAAGGACATGGGGAACGTGGCTGAAAGGAGGATGAAAGGGTGCTCTGTCAGTTTTAACCGATTGATTGTCTGTGTGTTTTGATTAAAATGTAAGGATGAATGGGAAACGGGAATAACTGACTTGGTGGGGGAGATTCTGTCCGAGAACTCCGTTCGTATTATCATTCTTGTCATTCACTAGTGCAGCCTTATCGTTTTTGTCAACAAAGTGAAGTGTTCTCATTTTTGTTATTCTGAACAAAGTGAAGAATCCGAATGCATTCACTTTACGTTTACAGATTCTTCGCGCAGCTCAGAATGACAGGACAAAAGGAGAGCAAAAGGAAAGCAAAAAGATGCCGAGCTTTAAAAAAAAGGTGGCGAGGTCTTTAAAAAAGATGCTGAGCTTTTTTTAAAACCTCAAGGTCTTTTGGCAACATCCGGTGTGGGCTGCATGGCTAGCGTGTATATTCACATTGGCAACGTGAATATTCGCATTGGGTCACACGTACGTACGCATTGGTCAACACGTACGTACGCATTGAGCAACACGGACGTACGCATTGGCCTATACATATATATGTATCGTGTCAGGCTCCGTCATATCCTGCATCAAGATTTGATTCGCTTACCTCCCCCTGTTTTTGCCGGTGTGCAAAACTTCGGGTGGAAACCGAAAGTACAAAAAAGAGGATGTGTCAAAACTGAAATGGTCTATCTCTTTGTTAAAATGATAGCATTATCAACGTTTTGGCACACCCTCTGAATATGATTAGGTGCTTAGTGTGGCGTTCGGACTATTACATTCGTTTTTCTACAATGTCCCAATCGATGATTTCCCACAGCTTGTTTATGTGGTCGGCACGGCGGTTCTGGTAATCCAGATAATAAGCGTGTTCCCAGACATCGAAGCCTAGTAGCGGTTTCAATCCATGACGCCACGGGTTGCTGCCATTAGCTTCTTTAGTGATATGCAGTTTCCCGTCTTTATCAACTGAAAGCCATGTCCATCCTGAACCGAACAGGGTAGTGGAAGCGTTATTCATTTCTTTCTTGAAGTTGTCAAAGCTCCCAAAGTCACGTTTGATAGCTTCGGCCAGTTTGCCTGATGGTTCGTGCTTGTTGGGCTGCGGAGTAAACTGAAGGAAATATAATGTATGATTCAATACTTGTCCGGCATTGTTAAAGATACCTCCATCGGGAGCAGTGGCGACAATTTCTTCCACGCTCTTGCCTTCGAATTCAGTACCCGGCACAAGTGCGTTAAGGTTGTTTACATAAGTTTGCAGGTGCTTACCATAATGGTAATCTATAGTGGCCTGGCTGATTACAGGTTCGAGCCCGTCGTTTGCATACGGGAGTTTGGGCATTTCGTAAGTCATAACTAGAGAAATTAAAGTTGTTAATATTATATTCATTTTAAGTCGAGTTTTGAATTAAACTTCTATTATAATAACATTATTGCCATGCGAAATGTTCAGATAAACTCAAACTTTCTCTATCTTTGCGGACGAAAGATGAAACGTATGACTAATTATTTGGAAGAACTTAATGAGAGCCAGCGCAATGCAGTGCTTTATAATGACGGTCCCTCTCTGGTAATTGCCGGAGCAGGGTCGGGGAAAACGCGTGTGCTGACTTATAAAATAGCTTATTTGTTAGAACAAGGATATAAGCCGTGGTCTATTCTGGCATTGACATTTACCAACAAGGCTGCACGCGAGATGAAGGAGCGTATTGCCCGCCGGGTGGGTGAGGAGGCCCGCTACTTATGGATGGGAACTTTTCATTCTATCTTTTCGCGTATTCTGCGGGCGGAGGCACAAGTCATCGGCTTTACCTCCAGTTTCACTATTTATGATTCTTCGGACTCAAAGAGTCTGATCAAGTCTATAGTGAAAGAAATGCATTTGGATGATAAGACATACAAACCGGGAATGATTCAGTCACGTATCAGTAACGCAAAGAATCATTTGGTGTTACCGGATGCGTATGCATCAAATGCAGAACTTTATCAGAATGATGTGAATGCCAAAGTGCCGGCCACACGCGATATCTATCGTCGTTATTGGGAGCGTTGCAGGCAGAGTGATGCCATGGATTTTGATGATTTGTTGGTCTATACTTATTTGTTGTTCCGAGACCATCCTGAGATTCGTCAAAAATATGCCGGACAATTCCGATATGTATTGGTAGACGAGTATCAGGATACGAATTTTGCACAGCATAGCATTGTGCTCCAACTTACTAAAGAACATCAGCATGTGTGCGTGGTGGGTGATGATGCACAAAGCATTTACTCTTTCCGGGGTGCGAATATTGACAATATACTGAAGTTTACGCAACTCTATAAAGGTGCCAGACTCTTTAAGCTTGAGCAGAATTACCGTTCTACTCAAACCATAGTTTGTGCAGCCAACAGTCTGATAGAAAAGAATAGCGAGCAAATTCGCAAAGAAGTGTTTTCCGAAAAGGCGAAAGGGGAGCCTATTGGAGTGTTTAGTGCATATAGTGATGTAGAAGAGGGTGAGATTGTTGCCAATCAGATAGTGAAGCTTCGCTCACGCGAACATTATTCATGCAATGATTTTGCTATTCTATATCGTACCAATGCTCAGAGCCGTATTTTTGAAGAGGCTTTGCGTAAGCGTAGCTTGCCCTATAAAATCTATGGAGGATTATCGTTTTATCAACGCAAGGAAATAAAGGATATTATTTCTTATTTTCGTCTGGCTGTCAATCCGAATGATGAAGAGGCTTTCAAACGGGTGGTGAATTATCCGGCGCGGGGGATAGGCGACACTACGTTGAACAAGATTATAGATGCTGCTACGCTGAATCATGTCAGCCTCTGGAAAGTATTGGAAGACCCGTTGGCTTATGGAGTATCTATCAATAAAGGTACGCATGCCAAGTTGCAGGGCTTCCGTGAAGTGATAGAAAACTTTATAAAAGAGGCGGCAAAGAAAAGCGCGTATGAAGTAGGTACGCTGATTGTGCGCCAGTCGGGTATTATGAATGAAATTTATCAGAGCAATGATCCTGAGAATTTGAGCCGGCAGGAAAATATAGAGGAATTGATAAATGGTATGCACGACTTTTGTGCCACACGTGAGGAAGAAGGCAGCGCAAATATCCGTTTAACGGACTTCTTATCTGAAGTATCTTTGCTGACAGATCAGGATAATGATAAAGAAGGAGATAGTGAGAAAATAACGTTGATGACCATTCATTCTGCCAAAGGATTGGAATTTAAAAATGTGTTTGTTGTGGGGCTGGAAGAGAACTTATTTCCCAGTGCATTGTCGCTCAATTCTTATAAAGAGCTGGAAGAAGAACGTCGCTTGTTCTATGTGGCGATAACCCGCGCCGAAGAACATTGTTATCTTTCTTTTGCCAAAAGCCGTTTTAAATACGGAAAGATGGAGTTCAGCAGTCCGAGCCGTTTCTTGAAAGATATTGATGCGCATTTCTTGCAGTTGCCGCAAGAGGAGCAATTGGCAAGAAGGATAGACGAGGGAGCCGGTCGTTTCCGCCGCGAACAAAATGAGCGTCCGCAATTGGGCGGAAAACCGAAAGTGGAGATGATTCGTCCTACGGTACCACGTAATTTGACAAAGATAGGAACAGCGATGGGTGGGAAGTCGCCGACATCTGCCACATTGCCTATAAATGTGCAGGCCGGTCAGGTGATAGAACATGAACGTTTTGGTATCGGTGATGTGATAAAAATAGAAGGGACCGGAGAAAACAGTAAGGCAACCGTACGTTTCCGTAATGCAGGGGAAAAACAACTGTTGTTAAAGTTTGCACGATTTAAGGTGGTAGAATAATAGTTTTTATATAGAAAGATTTAATCATATGATAGATATAGATAAAGTACCGTCTCCATGTTATGTGATGGATGAAAAATTACTCAGAAAGAATCTGAGTTTGATAAAGAGTGTTGCTGATAAGGCGGGGGTAGAGATTATCCTTGCTTTTAAATCCTTTGCTATGTGGAAGTCATTTCCCATTTTCAGAGAGTATATCAGATATACAACTGCCAGTTCGGTTTATGAAGCGCGTTTGGCTTATGAAGAGTTTGGGAGCAAAGCACATACTTATTCTCCTGCATATACCGAAACCGATTTTCCTGTTATCATGAAGTGCAGCAGCCATATTACATTTAATTCTTTTAATCAGTTCCGGCATTTTTATCCGGAGATTGAAGCAAATGAGGAAAAGATTTCCTGTGGTATCCGCATCAATCCCGAATACTCGGAAGTAGAAGTGGAACTTTATAACCCTTGTGCTCCCGGTACCCGCTTCGGAGTTACTGCCGATTTGTTGCCCGATACACTGCCTGCCGGTATTGAGGGATTTCATTGCCATTGCCATTGCGAATCCGGTTCTTATGAGCTGGAGCATACACTGAAGCATATTGAAGCAAAGTTTTCTCGCTGGTTTTCCCAGATAAAATGGTTGAATTTGGGTGGAGGTCACCTGATGACACGTAAGGATTATGACACAGATCATCTCGTGACTCTTTTAAAGGAATTGAAAGCGCGCTATCCTCATCTGGAGATTATTTTGGAGCCGGGTTCTGCTTTCACCTGGCAAACCGGTCCTCTTGTGGCCTCGGTGGTTGATATTGTTGAAAGCCGTGGCATTAAGACCGCTGTCCTTGACGTCAGCTTTACCTGCCACATGCCCGATTGTCTCGAAATGCCTTATCAGCCGACAGTGCGCGGAGCCGACACACTGCCTGCCGAAGCTGTAAAGACAGCCCGGCCGGAAGACTATATCTATCGTTTAGGTGGAAACAGTTGTTTGAGTGGTGATTATATGGGTAGTTGGCGCTTTGACCATCCCTTACAGATAGGCGAACGAATCGTGTTGGAAGATATGATTCATTATACCATGGTGAAGACGAATATGTTCAATGGAATTCATCATCCTTCTATTGCCATTTGGCATACAAACGATACCTTAGAGGTATATAAGAGTTTCAGATATGAAGATTATAGAGACCGTATGTCGTGATATATAAGAAAAACTTAATTCCAATTTGTATTGATAATGAGGAATTTGGTGAAATAATGTAATAAATGTATTATAAAAAGTACGGAAAAGTTTTGGAGGTTTAGAAAAAAGCACTACCTTTGCATCCGCAATCGGGAAACAGCTGATGAATATCAGAAGCCGAAAGCGGAAGTTGCGGAAATAGCTCAGTTGGTAGAGCATAACCTTGCCAAGGTTAGGGTCGCGAGTTCGAGTCTCGTTTTCCGCTCTTCAGGAGAAATCGGAATCGTTCGGTTTCTCTTTTTTTATGTATTTCTTTATCCGTTATTCTGGACTTTGATATATATTTGCGCTTGCAAAACAGAAAGTATAGAATGGAAATGAAAACTTATGATATTTATTTTACAGACGGTGAATCTACTGATCATAAAGGTTTTTTTCTGAAAACAGAGGATAAGGCTATCCATATGGCGGAAGACATGTTGAAAAAGGGAAACAGCTATACGGAAGAGTATGCCGGAGGAACGATTTCGGTGGTCGACTCGGAAGGAAATGTGGTATGGAGTCATCCGATACCGGAAGCGAAATCATTGAATCATTAATTATATAAAATAATAAAATACAGTAATATGTTCTCGGGAATAGTAGAAGAATACGCGGAAGTAGTAAAGGTCGTAAAGGAACAGGAAAATCTGCATTTGACGCTGAAATGCTCGTTTGTGGATGAACTGAAGATTGACCAGAGTGTTTCACACAATGGGGTTTGCCTGACTGTGGTAAGCATTCAGGACGGTACGTACACGGTGACTGCCATGAAGGAGACAATCGAACGTTCGAATATCGGCTTGCTGAAAGTGGGCGATAAGGTGAACGTGGAACGCAGCATGATGATGAACGGACGGCTGGACGGACATATCGTACAGGGACATGTGGACCAGACGGCTACCTGTATCGCAATAGAGGATGCACAGGGAAGCCATTATTTCACATTCAAGTATGAGTTTAATCCGGAAATGGCCAAGAGAGGATATTTTACGGTCGACAAGGGTTCGGTAACTGTGAACGGCGTGAGTCTGACGGTATGCAATCCTACTCAGGACACGTTCCAGGTAGCTATTATTCCTTATACTTATGAGCATACTAATTTCCATACGTTTACCGTAGGTAGTGTGGTCAACCTGGAGTTTGATATTATCGGCAAGTATCTGAGCCGTATGATGCAGCTTTCTTGCTGACCGGCTTTTCATGAATAGAAAAACTGCCCTGTCATCGTGCCTGGAATGGCGTGGATGACAGGGCGGTTTGTTTTTACAGGTCCTTTAACAGGACTTCGCTGTTTTTGTAGATGTATTCGTTGCGGCTTTTTACCAGGATATCCCATGATTGTATGTGCTGCTTGAAGTTGACCTTGAATTTTTCCGATCCGGCAGCATCCAGTCTGTTCAGAAGTACTCCTACACTCAACTGATTGATGTCCATTCCCGGGAGGTAGGCGGTATCTTCCTTGTCGTCGTTGATGGTCTCGTAAATCAGACTGATGTCCTGCAGCTCGTATAATATCTTTTTGGTCAACCGGATGGGTATCTGCAGTTCCCGGCTCAGTTCCTTGGAGGTATATGGTTTCTGGTCTTGCTGGAAACGCTTGCAGATGGCGGACAGTATGATGGTGCAGAAAAAGTCGTGGTAGCGCCGGCTGATGTGGGCGGTTTCCTTCCGGAAATCAAAAGAGTCCAGGTTCTGGCTGGCGTAGCTCATTTCGGCTCCAAAGAGGCAGATGGTCCAGGATATCTGTGTCCACAGCAGGAACATGGGGATGGCTGCAAAGCTTCCGTAGATGGCATTGTAGTTTGAAATCCATATCTGGCTGTTGACGTAGAAGTACTGGAATGCCTGGAAGGCCGTTCCTGCCAGGATGCCCGGGATGCAGGCGTGTCTCAGCTGGACTTTCGTATTGGGAATGAAAATGAAAAGTCCGATGAACATTCCCCATGTGAGTGCGTAGGGAATGAGGCTGACCAGGAACTGCATGATGGGAGCCAGCAACAGGAAGTTTTCCATGTCTTTTATATAGGTGGTCATGAATATCGTCAGTCCGCTGGAGATTACAATCAGCAGGGGAAGCAGAAGAATCATGGAAAAGTAGTCGGTGATTTTCCGGAATACGGAACGCGGGCGCTTGATCTGCCAGATGGCATTGAAACTCCGTTCGATGTTGTCGGTCAGGATCAGGATACTCCACATCAACATGATCAGACCGATGCCGATGAAGATTCCGCTTTGGGCATGCTTGAGGTACGACTTAATCCAGGTGAGGATGAGTTCGCTCTGCTGGTCGGTCATTCCCTGGCGCAACTGTTCTTCGATGATGGTATCGAAGCCGAAGCCCCGGGCTATGGCGAAGAGGATGGCCAGTATCGGGATGATGGAAAGCAGGGTGCTGTAGGTGAGCGCTGATGCACGTACCTGGATACGGTCTTCTTCGTAGCGGCTGATGGACAGCATGATTACTTTCAGGTAAGAGTATAACCGGAAGCGGAGAGGGGATACCTCATCGGGAGTGACTCTCCATATCTCGTCGGTGAGGAAATGAATGTAACGCTTGATGGTGTGGTTCATAGGTGTGAGTTTTGATGAAAAAAAGCAGTCGGTCTATAAGCCGGGTTCTGTACTCTGGGTTACAGAGTGTCTGTCATTTATCTACGCCTGCCGTCACCGACAGGCTCTAGCGGTCTACCCTCCGACGTGGGGCGAGCAACCCTCGTTGATGCCGGTTTACATGACCTTACAACTCCTAAGATGTACAGCCTGCCTGTCACCAGGCAGCTGGTAGGCTCTTACCCTACCTTCTCACCCTTGCCGCCGCTCCTTGCGGAGGGGGCGGTTATTTTCTTCTACATTACTCTACCCTCGCGGATAGCTTTCTGTTAGGAAGTAGGATGCTCTGCGTTGCCCGGACTTTCCTCTTGTATATACTACCAGCGACAGACCGACCAACTGCTTTTGTCGCAAAGGTACATAAATAAACTGAAAGTCGGATAAGGTTTTCGGAAATATATCTGACAGGTTTGGCAAAGTGACTGGTAATGAATGTAAAATTGTCAGTCTGTGCCGTTAATGGCGGTTAATGCTTCTTGTTCCATTGTTAAAAGAGGGAAAAAAGCATATGTGTGGAGTACAACCGTATGGAATTTGTTATACTTTAGCAAATGAAATGTTAAACAAAACGTGAAATTAACAAATTAAACCATATAGGCTTATGAAAAAGATAACTAAATTGGCAGTGGGTACCGCAGCGGTTATCGCTGTTAGCGCAGGAGTGGCAGGAGTTACTACATATGCTCTGATGCAGCCGGAACAAGATAAGGCTACTTCATTCTACGATGAATTTCAGGCGGCTTCACCGGCACGGTTCGCTGCACTGGATGCATCCAGCATGCAACCGGTCGATTTGACCAAGGCTGCAGAGAGTTCGTTGAATTCTGTGGTGCATATCATGGCAGTTCAGCGCAGCAAGGTGCAGACGATTCAGACGCAGCCGGATATATTTGACTTTTTCTTCGGAGATGGCCGTGGCCGCAGACAGCAGGTGCAGACTCCTGAGCAGAGAGGTTTTGGTTCGGGTGTGATTATTTCGAAAGACGGATATATTGTAACCAATAATCATGTGATTGACGGAGCGGATGAGATTTCCGTGAAATTGCATGACAGCCGTGAGATGAAGGGACGTGTGATTGGTACTGACCCTACTACCGACTTGGCACTGGTGAAGATTGAAGGGGATGATTTTCCGGCAATTCCGGTGGGCGACTCAGAGCGCCTGAAGGTAGGTGAATGGGTATTGGCGGTAGGTAATCCGTTTAACCTGGGATCTACTGTTACGGCAGGTATCGTCAGTGCGAAGGCTCGTGGACTGGGTGCTAACGGAGTAGAATCGTTCATTCAGACAGATGCGGCCATCAATCAGGGTAACAGTGGAGGTGCCTTGGTAAATGCAAGAGGTGAACTGGTAGGTATCAACGCCATGCTGGTGTCTCCTACAGGAGCATATTCAGGATACGGATTTGCAATTCCGACCAATATCATGACGAAGGTGATTACCGACTTGAAACAATATGGTACGGTACAGCGTGCATTGCTGGGCATTGCCGGACGTGATATGGGTAATGAGACTTATCCGGATGAAATCCGTAAGGAACAGCGTGAACTGGGCGTGAATGAAGGTGTACAGGTAGTAGAAGTTACCGAAGGTGGTTCTGCTGACGGAACACTGAAAGAAAATGACGTCATCATGGAAATCAACGGCAAGAAGGTGAAGACGATGGCTGAATTGCAGGGGTCGTTGGCTAAGTTCCGTCCGGGCGACAAGATTACGCTGAAGGTATGGCGTGACAAGAGTGAGAAGAAGTTTACTATCACACTGAAAAATGCTCAGGGAAATACCAAGATTGTGAAGAATGCCGACATGCAGTTGCTGGGTGCTGCTTTCCGTGAAGTGCCTAAGGAACTGAAAGAGCAGTTGAACCTGGGATACGGTGTACAGGTTACGGGAGTTACGGAAGGTCGTATGGCCGACAGCGGTATCCGTAAGGGATTCATCATTCTGAAAGCCAATAACAAACAGTTGAAATCCGTACAGGATCTGGAGGATGTGATGAAGGCTGCTTCTCAGTCACCTGATCAGGTACTGTTCATGACAGGTATCTATCCTTCTGGCAAACGTGCGAACTATGCTGTTGATTTGTCGCAGAATTAATGGTAAGATAGAAATAGAAGGTAGTAGTTTTTTGTAAAAGATTATTTATGGGCAGATGACATGCATAATGTCTGCCCGCTGATATAAAAAACGGCTCTCCAAGTGGTATGGTACAAACATATGCTTGGAGAGTTTTTTTATGTGGTAAGGTAGCTCTCATACGCTGCATTCAGGTATAGTATCTGGCCTATCAGGTATAGATGCGTTTTTTTTTGTAAAAACAGTAAATGCCCTGGAATAGTGAAGCTTTTCGCTATTCCAGGGCATTTATGTTGTTGAATGGACCAGCCATTCAGAGAAATTGCTCCGGTTATCGGGATCTTGAAATTATTTTCTCGTTACTGGAACGTATGTCGTTTTCTAATTGTTTGGCTATCAGGTTGAACTTGACTTTCCATTCAGTCTTTTCTTCAATCAGCTTCTCTATTTTCTCATCCTTCTCACGTAAATATTTTATAAGTTCAGTTAATTGTTGTAAATCATCCGGATTTGCGACGGATTCTGCCTTTTCCATCTCTCCTTTTCCGGTAATCAGCCATTCCGCGTTGAGCCAATCAAATGTTTGAAGTATCTTCACCAGCATATCAAAGCCCGGTTTGTTTCTTTTTTGTACTACAATACCTCTAACTGTTTGGTCTACAACTCCAATTTTTCTGGCGAAAGCAGGTATGCTAAGTTGTTCGTGTTCAATTATTTTTTGTAGTCTTTCAATTATATCCATATAAAAACTAGAAAAAAATCAATTAAATATTTTGTTATTTCAAATAAATGTTTGATATTTGCATCGTTTTTTAATCATTCATGTAGCTAAGTTATAAAAAAACAATGAAAGGGTATATTATGATTGAAGGATTCAGAAGTATTAGTAGTTGGTATCATTCTTTAAGATTTAAGGATTAATACCTGTCTTGAGGATGAAAGATCTCGGCTTGATTATATTGAAGGCCTTTCCTTTTCGCAATGAATATCCTATCTTGTTTACAGAATACTATTAAACAATTGATTGATGTATAGTATGCTAAATGAGATATTATTTGCCCTGAAATGTAATCGGATAGGTTTGTAAAAACCTTAACAGCAAGTTTTCGGAGATGATGTAAGGTGGGGAGGGTACATTGCTCTATTGCACAATGATATCCGATGATGTGCCCTGCTTTTTACAGGAGAAAATTGAGGAAATAACAAATTAATTAGTGGAAATTATTTAACAAATGAATCACGATGAAGTCTGTTTATTGTTGGTTCGCATTATTTATAAATTTATAAATTAAATGTTTATGAACAAAAAGTTTACGAACTCACTCCTTTTTAGTGCAGCGCTGCTTTCTTCTGGAGTGATGTCATCATGTAAGGATTATGATGACGACATTAATTCTTTGAACGACCGGGTTGCAGCGGTTGAAGCATCTATTGCCGATTTGCAAAAGAAAATTGCAGAAGGCAAATGGATTGTCAGCTTCGACCAGAATCAGGCAAAGGACGGTTACATTCTGAAATTGTCAGACGGTAGCACTTTGGAAATCAAGAACGGTGCCAATGGTAAAGATGGTATCGACGGAACAAATGGTGCCGATGGTAAGAACGGAGCTACTTGGGTAATCGATGAAGAAACCAAAGAATGGGTGATGATTGATGCGGATGGTCAGAAACATCCTAGTGGTGTAATTGCTGAAGGCAAGCCGGGAGCAGACGGTAATGACGGTGCTCAAGGTCCTCAAGGTCCTGTTGGTCCTGCCGGTGAACCGGGTAAATCTCCACAGATCAATGAAGAAGGTATCTGGGAAGTTTGGGACATCAACGAGAAAAAGTATGTGTCAACAGGTATTTCAGCTACAGGTACTACTTCTTACGTAGTAGAATTCCAGGCTTACTGGGAATTGCACATGGTAGTTGCTGATGAAAACGGCAAACCGAAACCGGGCGAATTTGCTACAATCATCCTTCCTAAGACTGCACAGATTTCTTCTTTGGATGTGTATAGCCTCGATGGAAACAGACTGGATGCACCTGAAGTAACCATTTATTACGGTTCAGTTGAAGGTTCTCAACCAGTAGAATTCAACGGCGTAACTCATCAGCCGGGAGAAATTCTGATGTCTAAATCAGCCAGCCTGGTTGCACAGGTAAATCCGCTGAGTGCAGACGCCAGCTTGTATAAATTCAAACTTGCCAACTCTAAAGGTCAGGAAATCTTTACTGCTACCGCTACTGGCAAAAACAAAACGGATGGTGCGCTGACTCGTGCAGCAAGCGAAAACCAGGGATTCTGGGATTTGCAGTTGGATGTAAACGGTACACAGGTTCCTGTATACGATCCGAATACTGCTTTTGCTTTGCAGACTACAGTTTGTGGTCCTGAAAAAGACAATTCTCCATTGGTATCTTCTGCCTTCAATATCAAAGTGAAGATGACTGCAGAACGGACTAATGTTCCTGCTCATGAATCAACTGTAACTGTAAAAGTCGGAGAAAATATTTCTTGGGAAGCTTTGAAAGATTTGCTCTTCGGTGCACAGGCAGAAAATCTGAAAGTGGCAGATTTCAACTTCTTTGCTACAGGAGATGACCAGGCTCAGTTAAATAGAGACGGTGTAGTTATCGAAAAAGATTTTGTAAGATTTACAAAAGCCAGCGGAACTCAATATATTACTTCTGTATCATTTGGCTATCTGGGATTGGACGGAGCCATCGGTACTCCTATTCGGATGAATATCATAGCTGAGGCTTCTTCAGAAATCTCAATTCCGGCATTCAACCATAAGATGAACGACGGTGGCGTACATAGAGTTACTGTTGACTTCCCTGATCAGGCTGAATATCTTGATATTTTGAAGGACTTCCAGGTTACTTCTGTAGAATACAAGTTTAAGAACAGCAATGTAACTGTCGATGGTCAGCCAGTAGGTAATGTAAACCTGAACGCTATCTTGGGTACTCCATTGTTGAGCAAGACTACTGTACAGGGATATGAGAAGTATTCTCTGTCAATGGACTTCGATAACAGCAAGTTGTTTGCAGAACCGATTGAAGCTACCGTTAAGTGCATTAACATGACTGGAACTGCTGAAGTGAAGTATATCAAGTTTGATATCTTGATTACTGGACCGGATGCTTATACATTCAACCGTGTGGACGGTTACTTCGAAGGAGATGTAGTTAAAGCATATCCGACTGTAACAGGTGCTACTAAGACATATGATTTGAGCGAATTGCACACTATTGATCCGGCAGATCTGACATATGTTTCTTACGCTGCTGAAAATGCTAACTGGTTCCAGACTCCTGGCTACAAGAGCAAGATTACCTTTACCAATGCAGATGTCAACAAGCCACGTAACGTTGAGGTTTCTTACAGACCGTTCAACAATACGAACCTGAACAAGACAACTGATAAGTTTACAGTTGAATTCCGTTCTCAGATTGAAGACGGTAACATTACTCTTGCTGAGGAAGGCTTCAGCCTGACTGTTGACAAAGACAATAAGGCTACTCTGAAAGCAACAGACCTTAAGTTTACTGACTACAACAATAAGGCATACGAATTGGATGATGCACGTATTGCAAGTCATAAACTGGAATTGGTAGGTGAGGATGTAAGTGAATACATCAAGTTTACTGGAGATGCAGATAGATTCATAAATGGAACTATCAGTATTGAGCGTGTAAATCAGACTGTAATTCCGGAAGCAAAGACATTCCAGGTTAAACTTACTGTTACAGATAAACTGAACCGTACTAAGGTTGCTACAGTTAACGTAACTGTGAAGTAATTTTGTCTTATACTTTTATACTCATTCAAGTGGGGGCTTGTCCCCCGCTTGAACTTTAACTTTATATTTCCCGTTTCCGTTACAGGATAATCAAGCATTGGCTTTTGAACTGAAACGGAAAATATAACCGTTTAAAGTCAATAGTTGAAACATAAGAAAGAAATTACTGCTGAAATATAATACTTTCATTTGAATAAGTTGAAGATTCCTTGAATGAGTAGCCTTAAGCGTAAGGCTCACTCTTTGTTTTAATAGTATTCTTTTTATTGTTGATCAATTAAAGAATAGCGATGGAGACACCTTTGTGAAAAGCCGGCTTTGTCGTATCATTTTATAGTATTTTTGTTATTGATCAAATTAAAACTCCTGTGAGGCTGTCTTAGTGATAAGGTGGCCTCATTTTTTATTCTTATCCTCCTTATTCTCCTTTTCTTCCTTATTCTCCTTGGCCTTTTTATGCAGTTGCATAGCGGTATAACGGTATAAACTGTATAGCCTATAGACAGCATAAACGTTCCTGGGCGGTATCAGAATATGTACTGTAATCCTAGAGACAAAGACTGTCAAATACAGCCATTGCTCCGGGGATAAAGCAGAAAGGCATGTGACTAAGCTTCTTTCGCTTATTTCACATGCCTTTCTTTATGTTTGATATTTTCCGGGATATTGTTTTGATATCTTCCGGGATGTCTTCTTTGAATTCCTTTTTTCTCAAACTTCCCGTAAGACGGATATTCCTTGTATATCCCTTCTTCCCTTCTTTGTCAACCTGTTACAGCTTGATTTTCTTCTTTACCGCCTTCGATTCATTATGCAGGCGGTCGAGCGCTGTAATTACGTAAGTATATTTGGTCTTTCCGTCCTCATACGGCAATTTGTAGAATGTATTGCGTGTGATTTCCACAATGTGCGACGGATCATCCAGATTCACCTTTTCTTTCCGGTCAAAACGGTATACTACATACTGAACCGCCTTATCCATTTCCTTGTTGGCCTTAGGAGCCGTCCAGAACAAGATATATCCATCTTCCGTCCATATCGGCTTCACCTTTTTCACCTTATCCGGTGCCTTGTCGTCGATAAACGGAGAAGTCGGAATCAGGGCCGGATACTTATGATAGACATTAGTCAGCACATCCCGGTAGTTACCCTTGTTTTCCACCACAGCAGCCGCATACCACTGGCAACTGCCCTGTACGGTAGGAAGCGAACGCTGCAGGTTCAGTTTGGCCGGAATCTGACTTTGTGCCGGATTCTGCAAATCGGCCTTTGTCACTGTCCGCACCACATCCTGTCCGATAAAGAGCGGGCGTGCAGCCGAATTCTTGGCCCACCAGCGGATCAGCTTCTCATAATCAGCTGCCGGATGTCCTATCTCCCAGTATATCTGCGGAATGTTATAGTCCACCCATCCGTTGTTTACCCATAACAGTACGTCGGCATATAAATCATCGTAATTCTGCAATCCGTTGGTATCACTGCCGTTCGGGTCCGATTTGCGGTTACGGTAAATACCGAAAGGAGAAACCCCGAACTTCACCCAAGGCTTGCATTCATGAATGGTTTCATGCAGCTCCTTGATCAGTACGTTCACATTATCCCGTCGCCAGTCGGCCTTCTGTCTGAATCCCCTGCCATATCCCGCAAAACTGAGCTGGTCCGGAAATTCCTCTCCCGGATTCGGATACGGATAGAAATAATCGTCCATATGTATGGCATCCACATCATAGCGCGATACGATGTCGCGTACTATCTTGCAGATATACTTGCGCGATTCCGGATATCCCGGATCGAAATACAACTGCCCGTTGTAGCGCACAAACAGTTCCGGATGCGCATTATACGGATGCTTGGGCGATAACGCCGTCGTACCCTTTGTCTGTGCCCGGTACGGATTGATCCAGGCATGCAGTTCCATATTCCGCTTATGACATTCCTCGATCATGAACTGCAGCGGGTCCCACATCGGACTCGGAGCCTTACCCTGAACCCCTGTGAGAAAACGGCTCCAGGGCTCATAGCTCGAAACATAAAGCGCATCACATTCGGCACGGACCTGGAAGATGATGGCATTGATTCCCGCTTTTTCCAATGCATCGAGCTGACTGATGAGCATGTTCTTCATCTGTTGTACCGGCATTCCCTGAAACTGTCCGTTTACACATTGGATCCACGCTCCCCGGAATTCACGTTTGGGTGAAGCCGCCTGCATTGCCGGAAGTACCAGCAACTGAAGCAGCATGAGCAATACAAGTAATTTTCTTGTTTTCATTGTTGTTCTGAATAATGATAAATCTTATGATTCATGGAAGGCCGCTTCCGTATTTGCCTGTGGTCTGCTCCCTTCCTCTGTTAACCAATCGTTCTCTTTGTTAAATTGTTAACCAATCGTTCCGCCGTTAAAACTGATATCCGAATCCCAGGTTGAGATAGATGAGGTACATGGCAAATGTAACGGTATTGAAGTCCTTTCTGAAGATATCGTTCAGTCCCCATGTCAGGTCGGCATGCACCGTCAGATGCTTGTAAGCCCTCCATTCTCCTCCGGCCTGAATGCCCCACTGAAAACTGCGGAGTTCGTCCGAGAAGTCATAGGTTGCCTGATTGTCACCGGTGAAATCGATACGGCTTCCCGTTGCATCAGGAGTACGCAGATGTCCTTCGTATACACTTCCGGAGAACTCTCCCTCCAGCATATACGACATATAAGGTCCGGCCGAGAGCTGCCAGCGGTCATTGATCTTGTAATTAACCAGCACCGGTACGGTCAGATACGACATTTTCACCTGAGTCTTTACACTTCCGGTCCAAAGTCCTTCTACCTTTCCGCCCGTATCATTCAATATAGCCATTCCGTAATTCTTAACCCGGGCTTCCGTATTCATGTCTTTGCTGTCCAGACGCAGTCCTACGGATACACCCCATTTTTTCTGTACATCCACCCATTTGGTAATGTTTCCTTCCAGTGTAATGGCCAGTCCCGGCGAATAACTGTCGAGCGAACGTATTTCCTTCGGAAGCGGAAGGGGAGAGGTACCTCCGATGTTAAGACCTGCCTTGAACGAATAGTCCAGTCCGTGCAGGGCCGACCAGATCAATCCTTTGTGTGCTTCCTGTTGCTGTGCGTAGACACCTTCTCCGGCCAGAAGCAATCCTGCGAGTAAGGCGATAATATACTTTTTCATACAGAATCGTTTTTATTTGCAAATAATTTCCACTTCATCTATCCACAAGGTACTGCCGATGGCTCCTTTGAAATAAGCCCCTTCGGCACTCGATGAAAAGACCACTGCCAGCTTGTATTTTCCAGCCGCCAGGTCCTCCTGTACAATCGACTTCCCGTTTTGTGCCACAAACGGCAGGTCAAAAGCTGTCCATTCATCCGTTTCCACGATATCCTCCGGATTGATCTGGGCCTTCAATACAATGCTCTTGTCATTCAGCGAATTTCCTCCGTCCAGGAAGAAATCACTTTGAGATGCTTCATACAGTACGGCATAGATATCACACTTGTCTTTCCCACTGAGATTCACCGGTTGCGATCCGGCCTTGAACTTGTAGTAACCTGTCAGCCGTTCCGGCTCTCTGGTAAACGGAAATCCGAAATGAGTCGCTTCCAGCGGATGGTTGATGGCATTCTGCACGTCAAAAGAACCGATGAACAGGTTACCCGCAGCAATAGGCATATTGACCATTTCCCCGAAACTTCCCGTTGTTTTCGTTTCCAGTTTCACGCAGTTGCCCACTTTTCCGCTTCCGGCCTGTGCAGTAGGATAGTCCAGTCCGTTGCTTCCCATTCCAGTCAGTTTGAATCCGGGATTTCCACTGGCCCATTGCAGTCTTCCGTCGATGTCTGTCAGGTAGAAAATATGATAAGGATCTTTTTCTGCCAGATTCTCAAACGAATACTTCAGCGGTAACTTCATGACATACAGGTTGATGGAATAACTTACTTGCTGACTGCCATCCTCCGAAGTCACCGTAAATTTCCGCTGAGCCTGCTGACTGAAGTCATACAAGGGAGGCACATCGGTAGCCAACGGTTCGGCTGCCGCTATCGTAGCTCCGTCGGGCAACTGAAAAATCAGTTCCTGTGCAGCTGTATTGGCTCCGTCCAGTACATATACATCAATTTCTTTCCGGATATCATTGAAAGTAAGGAGTTGGATATTTGCACCGCTGCATCCATCAATGGCGGCTTCCACATTGAGTGCTTCGTCCTTTATGCAACTTGTAAAGCATAGGGCCATACATGCACCGATAAATAAATTGCTTAATTTCATTTTGTGTCAAAAAATTGAAAGTTAGATGGCGCAAAGGTAATGAAAATAATTGGCTTACGGTGGATTTTATCCGGCTCTTTACAAAATGTAGCCGCACTTTCGGAACAGCCCCGTTCTCATGGTTTCCCGAATAGAAAAATCCCCGGTGCAAGAAACCCTCAGCCTGCTTGCGGAGATAAGTTCAGTTATCCCTTCCCGGCAGTCAGTATGGCTTTTTGCATCGGGGAAAATCACTTCAGATCCTCAGTCCCGGATGAAGGAAAGACTCAGACAATCAGCATTGCAATCATCTGTATGAACAGAATCAGGAAGACCATTGCAATCGGATATACCGTCGCATAAGCCACTCCCGGAATGTTGCTGTCCACCATCGAGTCGGCAGCAGCCAGACCCGGAGTACTCGTCATACCTCCGGTAATGGTTCCCAGCAGGTCAAGTATGCTGATTTTAAATACAAGTCGTCCGATAATTGTAGCCAGCAGCATCGGCACCAGCGTGATGGCTGCCCCTACGCCAAACAGCATGAATCCACTTTCCTGGAACGTAGCCACCAGCGTTTTTCCCGCCGACGTACCCACTTCGGCCAGGAAGAGCAGCAGTCCCAGCTGGCGCAGCAACTGGTTGGCATGTCCGGTCATCGACCACAGTATCGGTCCGGTCTTGCCTATTGCACTCAGTACCAGTGCCATCATCAGAATACCACCGGTCAGTCCGGGAGAGAAAGACAGTCCCCCGCCGAAGGAAATATTCAGTTTGCCGAACAGCACTCCCAGCACAATACCCATTGCGATAGGGAAGAAGTCCGTATCCGACAACTTTTTCGCATCGTTTCCAATCAGTGCGGCAACTCCCTGTAAGCCCTCTTTCTCACCGACCACCATCAGTTTGTCGCCCAATTTCAGTTCCAGGTTGGCCGAAGGCGAAAGATCGATACCGCTTCGCCGTACACGCGTCACCGTACAGCCGAAGTTGCGCTGCAGGTTCAGGTCGCAGAGCTGTTTTCCGATCATATCCTTTTTGGTGAGCAGCAGCGATTCAATGCTTTGCGTATTGCTTAACGGCAACTCCCCCTCCTCGCGCGAACCGAGCATCAGCGCAAGGTTGTTCAGCGACTCCTCACTTCCCACCGCCTGTATACAGTCATCCTTTTCGATGACAGTATGCGCCTTCGGGATAATGATTTCCTGTCCCCGCTGCAGTCTGGAGATGATAGCCCCCGTCATCGACCGCACGTTCAACTGCATGAGCGTCCGTCCGAACACCGTCTGGTTGCTCACCCTGAACAGACAAGTCTTGAGTTCCGGAAACTGACTGCGCCGTTCCCTTTCCAGCCGCTTGGCCTCCTCCTCCAGGTCGATTCTCAACAATTTGGGCAACAGCTTCACGAACAGAATCACCCCGATGACCCCAAACGGGTAGGCGATACCATAAGCAATGGAAGCCAGCGGCGACTGCGTACTGTCGATGGCCACCGCCAATCCCGGCGTACTGGTCAGCGCTCCGGCAATCAGCCCCACCAGACTGGGCGTATCGATGTCAAAGAAATATTTCAGTCCCACTCCGCTCAGACAGGCCGAAGCCACAATCAGCAAAGTAATCAGAATCAGTGTCTTTCCCTTGCTCCGGAACGAACTGAAAAAACCCGGTCCCGCCTGGATACCGATGGTAAAGATAAACAATACCAGTCCGAAATTTCCCAGTTCCTTGGGAATCGACACTCCCCAATGGCCAAATGCCAGTGCGATGAAAATGACGGCCGACACATCGAGCGAAAGTCCCGCTATTTTGATACGTCCCAGCATAAAGCCTAAAGCCACAATCAGAAAAATAGAAAAATAAGAAGATTGCAGTAAATCGAGTAACATAACAATAATTTAAAGTAATAAAGGGTTATAAAAATCCGAAGACAAAGATAATGCTTTAGGTCTATATTGGCAAATCCTTGATTTACTGCACGCTGAAACGCAATATTTTTTAGTTGAAATGTAAGTGGAAAATACCGGAACGGAACTGAAGGACGGACTTCCGCACGGAACTGCGGATGCCGGTATCCGAAGACCGCTGTCAGTCGGGTACCGGCACCCGTGGTTCCGGTTTATTCATGCAACTGTCCGATGTACTGATACAACTTCCGGTAAAAGGCATGGCGGGTCAGGGTAGAAGCATCCCCCAGAATAATCAGTTTCATACGTGCCCGGGTAATGGCCACATTCATGCGCCGCAGGTCGTTCAGAAAACCGATCTGTCCCTCCTCGTTGGCACGCACCAGACTGATAATCAAAATGTCTCGTTCCTGTCCCTGGAAACCGTCGACCGTATTGACCGTAATCGCACTCCGGAAAGGCTTGAAAAACGGATCCCGTTTCAGCAGCTGGCGCAGGTACTGCACCTGAGCCTTGTACGGCGAAATCAGTCCCACATCAATCCGTTCATCCAGAAACCGTTCTTTCCCTATCTTCCCGATATACGCCTTCAGCTGTTCCACCGACAGTTCCGCCTCCTCCTTGTTGATGCGTCCGTAACTGTCGCCTACAAACTCCTCGTTGCACTCCAGCTCTTCGGTATTGATCCATTCAATCGGCGTATCAAAATCGAGGATGCTCCGGTACTTCACCTCAGGCGCCGACTGCAGCATCCCCCCATAAAACCATTCGGAAGAGAAACGCATGATCTCATCGTTCATCCGGTACTGCATCCGCAGCAGCGACACACAGTCGGGCTTGTTCTTGACGATACACTGCATCAGCGTATGCCCCAGTCCCTCTCTTGCCGCCTCCGGATTCTTTACCGTAGGAGGAAGCTGGCAGTGGTCGCCCGCCAGTATCACGCGGTCGGCCTTCCGGATAGCTATCCAGCAGGCAGCCTCCAGTGCCTGAGCCGCTTCATCGATGAAGAGCGTTCCGAAGCGGTATCCTGCCAGCAGCCGGTTGGCACTTCCTGTCAGCGTACAGGCGATGACACGTGCCTCGCCGAACAGCGCTTCATTGATCCGTATCTCCAGCTCATTGGCCCGGTCCTTCAGCGAATTGATCTTCTGTCGCACCGCCTCCCGGTTCGCACTCTTTCTCACCTGCGTATACAGCTCCCTGATTGCCTTGCGGATGCTCCACAGTTGCGGATAATCAGGATGAGACTCAAAGCGGCGTTCGTACGTAAACGACAACATCTTGTCGTTCACCCGACTGGGATTCCCGATCCGCAAAACCTTCACCCCACGGTCCACCAGCTTCTCGCTGATCCAGTCGACCGCCATGTTGCTCTGCGCACACACCAGCACCTGATTCTCCCGGTGCAGCGTCTCGTAAATCGCCTCTACCAGCGTCGTTGTCTTTCCCGTTCCCGGAGGTCCGTGTACGATGGCTACGTCCTTGGCATGCAACACCTTGTTGACCGCCTCCTCCTGCGTCCGGTTCAGCCACGGGAAACGTACCGGAAGAAAAGCAAACGTAGCGAGCGGCAGCGTACCGTGGAAGATATCCCTCAGGTCCGCAAGCCGGTTGTTCTTGGCCGCAATCACCTGCTTCAGTGCCTCAAACATCAGCCGGTAGCTGGTCTCGTCGAAATAAAGCTGCACCCCTGCCACCTCCCTCGACAGCAGTTGCGCCAGTGCCTCTGCATGCGGCAGAATCACCACCATCCGGTCCTCCTCCACATAATTCACCGTAGCCGTGAAATTCAGATAAGTCAGTTTGCCGCTTGCATCCTGCGTAAAGAAACAGACCGGCCGTCCATATTCAAACTGATGTTCAATCTCCTTATCCTCACAGCGCTCAATCTCAATTACCAGCTGGTTCAGCGCATTATAATAACTTCTCCCCATGCGGATCGGATACCAGCACATCCCCCGCTTGATTTTCCGTCCTATCCCCATAGCCTCCGTCTGCTGCTCAAACTGCTTTTTCTCGTAGTCGTATTCCTCCTTCAGCAGTTCATATTGCTTTTGCAGATAAAGCACGGGCGACGGTATGACACGTGATTCCTGTTTCATGATTCCTTGGTTTTTTCAGCCTTTTCGGCCAGCATTTGTGCCCTTGATTTACTTTGCGTAACGAGGTAAACCCCTGCGAAAATCAGCAAGGTAGCAGCCGCCTTTCCCCATCCGAAAACACCCATTCCCAATATCACCGAAACCAGCGTGCTGACAATGGGCTGCACATAGTTGTACATGCTCACCACCGTAGGCCGCAGCGCCTTCTGTCCCACCAGCATCAGAATATACGCACAGTACGTACCGAACAGCACCACATATCCCACCTCCAGCCATACCTCCGTGGCAAAGTGAGTATTCACCATCTCCGATACATCGCGGTAAGAAAAAGGCAGGAAACAGATGGAAGCATACGTAAACATCCATTTCATCAGGGTAAACACACTGTACTTGGCAATCAGCTTCTTAAAGATAGTCAGGTAGCAGGCAAAACTGAACTGTGCCGTCAGGCAGAGCAGGTCTCCCCACAGGTTGCTGTCCTTAGCCGCACCGCCCTGGCTTCCCACCACCAGCATCAGTGCCCCTATCGAGCCCAGGAAGATACCTCCTACCTTCATCGGGGTAACCGGCTCTTTCAGGAAAAGCGCAGCCAGCACCATGGTGATGAGCGGCATCGTAGTCGTAATGATTGAAGCATCGATGGGCGAAGTCAGCGACAGCCCGAAAGTAAAGCACCCCTGATTGAATACGATGCTCAACAACGCCGCGAAAAACAACATCAGCAGGTCCCTGGGCGGCACCTTCTCATCGCGGACAAAAAAAGAAGTTATCCAGAAACACACCGCCCCTCCCGTCATGCGCAGGGTAGCCAGCGAGAGTCCGGATACTCCCGCTTCCATGGCAGCCTTTCCCATGGGCGACATCAGTCCCCACATGGAAGCCGCCCCCAGCAGCGCCAGATGCGCCTTGATTATTTTACTGTTCATCATTCCTCCAGTTTTACGGATATTCCGGGGTGCAAAGGTACAAGGATTCCGAAAAAAGAAGTCAGAATTATATTGATTAATTCAGAGGAAACCATTAATTTTGTTAGTACGATCATAAACCGCAGGCAAATTATGAAAAAACAAGCCGACTATATTAAGCGCATTGAAATCATCGGACTCTGGGGACGGAAGAACATTTCGTGGAACCTGCGGGCCGATGTGAATATCCTGAGTGGAATCAACGGAATCGGAAAGAGCACCATATTGAACAACTCCGTAAGCCGGCTGTACGCCCTCGAAGGCGGCTCCCTTTCGAACGGGGTCAATGCGGGAGTCTCTTTCGTCTTTTCTCCCGAAGATGCCACTTACATCCATTTCGATGTCATCCGCAGCTTCGACCGTCCGCTCATCAACAGCGCCCTGCTCGAAAAGATAGGCAACCAGCACGTGAAGACAGAGCTCGACTGGCAGCTGTACCAGTTGCAGAGACGCTATCTCGACTATCAGGTGAACATCGGCAACCGCATCATCGAAATGCTCACCAGCGGTGTGATTGAAGAGCAGGCCCGTGCAGCCGAAGTCTCCAAGCCCAAGACCCGTTTCCAGGACCTGATAGACGACCTCTTCAGTGAGACCGGGAAGAAAATCATCCGCAAGAGCAACGAAATCCAGTTTGAGCAAGACGGAGACATTCTCACTCCCTACCAGTTGTCTTCGGGCGAAAAGCAGATGCTGGTCATACTGCTCACCGTACTGGTACAGGACAACCAGCCTTGCACCCTTTTCATGGATGAGCCCGAAATCTCCCTGCACGTAGAATGGCAGCAACGGCTGATTTCGCTGATCCGCAGCCTGAATCCGAACGTGCAGATCATTCTGACCACCCACTCTCCGGCCGTCATCATGAACGGATGGATGGATGCAGTGACCGAGGTCAGTGACATTACCATGCACTAAGCCTGCACAAGGTTAACCGATAAAATGAGACCGCTATGGGAAAACGACTGACAGAAAACCTTTCTTCGCTTTATATCGGGGCCGCCAACAGCCTGAAGCCGAAACGTGCCAGAAAAAAAATCGTGGCTTATGTGGAAAGTTACGACGACATTTCTTTCTGGCGGGCACTGCTGACCGAATTTGAGGATGAAACCCGCTATTTCGAAGTGATGCTGCCCTCGAGCAGCTCGCTGGCAAAAGGCAAGAAAACGGTACTCATGAATCAGTTGGGCCCACAGCTGGGGCAGAACATGATAGCCTGCGTAGACAGCGACTACGACTACCTGCTGCAGGGACGTACACAGACCTCCCGCTACATCATCGAAAGTCCGTATGTCCTGCAGACCTACGCCTATGCCATCGAAAACTACCATTGCTATGCCGAAGGCCTCCATGAAATCTGTGTGATGGCCACCCTGAACGACCACATGCTCATCGATTTTCCCGCCTTCATGAAACTCTATTCCGAGATTGCTTACCCGCTGTTTATCTGGTCGGTCTGGTTCTACCGGAAACACATCCTCTCGGAATTCTCCCTGCTCGATTTCTGTTCATACGTCAAGCTCGACCAGGTGAGCACCCGTCATCCCGAGAAAAGCCTTGAAGTCATGTCAAAGAAAGTCAACCGCAAGTTGCGCGACCTGGAGCACAGGCATGCAGACGCAGTGGGTGAGATAGAGAAAATGAAAAAAGAATTCCTGCACCTGGGCGTAACCCCCGAGAACACCTACATGTTCATTCAGGGACACCACATCATGGACAATGTCGTCATGCGCCTGCTGATACCGGTCTGCACAGTGTTGAGGCGCGAACGGGAGCAGCAGATCCACGACCTTGCCCTGCACGACCTGCAGTTGCATAACGAACTGACCAATTACCAGCGGAGCATCGTCGGCGTGGAGACCGTCATCTACAAGAATACCAACTACAAAGACTCTCCGCTTTACCAGCGTATCCGCGAAGACGTAAAAAAACTGATACACTCCATTGATTCCGGCCGGCGCGAGTAATCTTTCCTGCCGGATTTTGACACTCCGTTTTTATTTGCTTATTTTGCCGTCTGAATCAGTTAAATCATTTGTATTGTTATGAAACAGACCTTTGCACCTTTTGCCAAGCCGCTATATGTCATGACCAAGCCTGTAGGGGCCGTATGCAACCTGGCTTGCGACTATTGTTATTATCTCGAAAAGCTGAATTTATATAAAGACAGTTCCAAGTACGTGATGAGCGATGAACTCCTGGAACGTTTCATCCGCGAATACATCAATTCCCAGACCATACCCCAGGTGCTGTTCACCTGGCACGGAGGAGAAACCTTGATGCGGCCGCTTTCGTTCTACAAGCGCGTGGTGGAACTGCAGCGTCAGTATGCCAACGGACGTACCATCGACAACTGTATCCAGACCAACGGTACCCTGCTGACAGACGAGTGGTGCGAATTCTTCCGCCAGCACAACTGGCTGGTAGGAGTGTCCATCGACGGACCTCAGGAATTTCACGATGAATACCGCCGTAACCGTCAGGGACGTCCCTCGTTCGCTAAAGTCATGCAAGGCATCAACCTCCTGAAGAAGCACGGAGTAGAATGGAACGGCATGGCGGTAGTAAACGATTACAATGCCGACTATCCGCTGGAATTCTACCATTTCTTCAAGGAAATCGGATGCCGTTACATTCAGTTTGCTCCCATTGTCGAACGCCTCTCTCCCCATCAGGACGGACGCCATCTGGCTTCCCCGCTGCAGCAGGACGAGAAACTCGCCGATTTCTCCGTTTCTCCGGAACAATGGGGCAACTTCCTTTGTACCCTTTTCGATGAATGGGTACGCAACGATGTCGGTCAGTACTTCATTCAGATCTTCGATGCCACCCTGGCCAATTGGGTAGGAGAGCAGCCCGGAGTCTGTTCCATGGCAAAGACCTGCGGCCATGCAGGCGTGATGGAATTCAATGGTGACGTATACTCCTGCGACCACTTTGTCTTTCCCGAGTTCAAGTTGGGCAACATCTATGAGAAAACTTTGGTAGAGATGATGTACAGCGAGCGCCAGCAGCAGTTCGGACTCGACAAGCAGCGCACCCTGCCTTCACAGTGCAAGGAGTGCGAATTCCTGTTTGCCTGCAACGGAGAATGTCCGAAAAACCGTTTTGCAAAAACCGCTTCCGGCGAGCCCGGCCTGAACTACCTTTGCAAGGGCTACTTCCAGTTCTTCAAACACGTGGCTCCCTATATGGATTTTATGAAAAAAGAACTCCTGGCCGAGCGTGCTCCCGCTAATATTATGGAGTATTTAAAGAGCCATGACCTGTAATTGTAGTAGAAAAAGGGGACGTGATGTATAAAAAATGCATGATATTTTAGGGAAAAAAGGGAAAATAGAGACTGAAAAAATGTTAGAATAGTTGCCTGTTTTGACCATTTAGATAATATTTTTAACAAAACGCCCTCTTTTCTCCCTTTAGAATGTTTTGATTTTAAAAAATAAATACATAACTTTGTTAGTGTTAAAACAAACGAAGTGAGCCTTTGGATATAGCAAAGACGGCCCTTTCACTTTAGTTTTTGTCTTGAATAAAAATAAGTAAGTCTATAGGGGGCGGGACTATAACTAAAATGTATATCATTATGAAAAAGTTTTTATTGACAGCAGTATTAGGCATGTTCGCATTGGCTGGATTCTCTCAGATGACATGGAATGCAAAAGTAGGTATGAGCATGACTAACTTGAGCAACACTGATGCTGATATGAAAGTTGGCTATACAGTAGGTGTTGGCTTGGACTATCAGTTTACTGATATGTGGTATTTGCAGTCAGGTCTGAATATCACCGGTAAGGGTGCGAAAGCCGGAGATTTGAAAATCAAAACTCACTACCTGGAAATTCCGGTATTGGCAGCTGCGAAGTTCGATGTATCTGACAACATGAAGTTTGTAGTTAACGCTGGTCCTTATCTGGCATTCGGTATGGGCGGTAAATTGGAAGAAGGAGATGCAAGCATGAAGGTATTCTCTAAGGAAGACGGAATGGAAGAAGCTCTGATGAAACGCTTCGACCTGGGTCTGCAGTATGGTGTAGGTCTGGAACTGAGCGACAAATACCTGATTAACCTGACTGGCCAGTACGGCTTTATCGATCCGTTCAAGGGCGACGGTGGTGAATCTTCACACAACATTGCATTCATGATTGGTGTAGGTTACAGATTCTAATCAGTTGAACCCGTTAAAAAATTTCAATATCTTTTATTTTCCGGTCCGCATTTGCGGGCCGGTTTTTTTATGCCCTTACGGTTCCTTCATACGAAACGGGGAGAAGACTCACTCTGTCCTCTCCCCGTTTCCTCCGGCCGCTCCATCATCTGATAAGCGCCCTGCCGGTTGTCATAAATAATGATTTCCCGTCAGAAGTAAATAAATCCAACTTCCTTTTACCGGATATTCTTCCGTATCTTCTCCAGGAACCCCTTCATCCGTACCGCATCTTTCTGCTGGATGATATCAAGCAGCTCATTCAGTTCGGTACGTATTCCCTCCACCTGCTCCGGTGTATGCGGATTGAACAGGATTTCCTGCAGCAGATAGTCATCCTCGTTCAGTACCCCTTTGGCAATGGCCATGTGCCGCTTGAAAGTCGTACCCGGCGCATCCTGATGCTTCATGACAGCCGCAAAGGCAAATGTCGAGACAAAAGGAATGGAGAGCGAATAAGCCACCGTCTCGTCATGTCCGTCGAAAGTATACTCAAAAATATTCAGTCCCAGCCGCTGATACAGATCCTTGAAGAAAATCTTACCCAGATGATCACCCTCCTTGATGATGATTGCATTCTCCGTACTCAGCTTATCCAAATTCGCAAAAGTAGGTCCGAACATAGGATGCGTAGACACAAAGCGGAAGCCGCAGGCCTCATAAAACTCCTTCAGTCCGGTCTTTACCGAAGCAATGTCACTGATGATACAATCCTTCGGCAACACAGGAAGCACCTGTCTGAACGCATCCAGCGTATACTTTACCGTAGCCGCATTCACCACCAGTTCAGGGCGGAATTCCCCGATTTCCTCCAGCGTCGTAAACCGGCAGCAGTTGTACATGAAGCGCAGCCTTCTGGCATCCACGTCGAAAACCGCTACCTCATGGTCAAAGCTCAGCACATCCGTGAAGAAAGAGCCCATTTTGCCGGCACCCAAAATCAGAATCCTCATGCCGCCCCCTTATTTATTGATGATTTCCATCTGCTGCCGTACACTCTCCTCATGGATAGCCTCGAACACCAGTTTCACAAAATCCGCATCCATGCCGCACAGTGTACCCTGAGCCCCACGCTTATCCAGGATCTCATTATACCGTCCCGTCTGCAGAATCGTCATGTTATGCTCCTTCTTGAACGTACCGATTTCGCGGCAGACCCTCATGCGCTTGGCCAGGATATCCATCAGCTCATTGTCGCACTCATCAATCTGGCTGCGCAGTTCGTTCAGGTTTTCCGTACTCTGATGTTCCTTACGGATAACCAGCAGATTCAGGATGTAATTCAGGATATCCGGAGTCACCTGCTGCGAAGCATCACTCCAGGCACAGTCCGGACAGCAATGCGATTCCACAATCAGTCCGTCGAATCCCAGGTCCATAGCCTGCTGGCAGAGCGGAGCCACCAGTTCGCGCTTGCCTCCGATGTGGCTCGGGTCGCAGAGAATCGGCAAGTTCGGAATACGGCGGCGCAACTCAATAGGAATGTGCCACTGCGGCAAGTTGCGGTATATCTTCTTGTCGTAAGACGAAAAGCCGCGATGGATGACTCCCAGCCGTTTCAGTCCTGCATTGTTGATACGCTCCAATGCCCCGATCCACAGTTCCAGGTCAGGGTTCACCGGATTCTTTACCAGCACCGGAATATCCACCCCCTTCAGTGCATCCGCAATCTCCTGCACCGCAAACGGGTTGGCCGTAGTACGCGCCCCGATCCACAGGATATCGATACCCGCCTTCAGTGCCTCGAACACATGCTTTGCCGTAGCCACTTCCGTAGCCACATACATGCCCGTTTCCTGTTTGACACGCTTCAGCCATGCCAGTCCTTCCACGCCGATACCCTCGAATCCGCCCGGTTTGGTACGCGGCTTCCAGATACCCGCACGAAATATTTTCACACCCTTGTTGGCCAGCTGTGTCGCTGTATTCATCACTTGTTCTTCTGTTTCGGCACTACACGGTCCCGCAATCACCAAAGGACGTTCCTTCGAAACTCCCTCCAGTTCGATAGGTTGCAAATTCAGTTCCATATATTAAAGCTTTTAATTTCGGTTAAAACATAAAATCATTGTTCAGCAAATAAACAAACTCACCCCCGTTTCGGTTCATCCCTCCATGTCACGGATGCGCTGCAGCGCCTCCGCCAGTTTCTCTTCCTTGGCACAGAGAGAAATGCGGATATACCGCTTTCCGTTGCTTCCGAAGATAAATCCCGGAGTGATGAACACCCTGGCCCGGTGCAGCACCTTTTCAGTCAGCTCCTCCACATCGTTGTACGAGTCCGGGATACGTCCCCAGAGGAACATACCCACCTGCTCCGGATTAAAGGTACATCCCAGTGTCCGCATGATTTCCTCTGCCAGCTTTCTGCGACGGCTATACACGTTGAAGTTTGCCTCCTCGTGCCATTCCGGAGTATTCCGGTAAGCCTGCGCCGCCGCCAGCTGCAGCGGACGGAAAGTACCCGAGTCGATGTTACTCTTGACCTTCAGTATCCACTGTACGAAAGTCGCATTCGTAGCCAGCATACCCACACGCCATCCCGGCATATTATGACTCTTGCTCATCGAGTTGAACTCAATGCAGCACTCCTTAGCTCCCGGCACATTCAGAATACTGATGGGCTTGCGGTTCAGGATAAAGCTGTACGGATTGTCATTGACGATGACCAGCTGATGTCGGCGGGCAAAATCCACCAGTCTCTCATACAGTCCGAGCGTTGCATTAGCCCCGGTAGGCATGTTCGGATAATTCGTCCACATAATCTTCACCCGGCTCAGGTCCATCGCTTCCAGTTCCTCGAAGTCAGGTTCCCAGTTGCGGTCCTCACGCAGGTTATAGTTGACAATCTCACTGCCCAGAATCCGGTTCAGCGACGTATAAGTAGGATATCCCGGATTCGGAACCAGCACCTGGTCTCCCGGGTTCACCAGCGCCAGCGTCACATGCAGGATTCCCTCCTTCGAGCCGATGAGCGGCTGTATCTCCGTAGCCGGATCGAGCTCTACGCCATACCACCGTTTATACCAGTCGGCCATAGCCTGTCTCAGTTCCGGAATACCCACCGTAGGCTGGTATCCGTGCGTATCCGGCCGTTGCGCCTGTTCGCACAATACCCTGATGGTTTCTTCCGACGGAGGCATGTCCGGACTGCCGATTCCCAGGCTGATCACATCCTTGCCCTCCGCATTCATTTTTGCCACCTCTTTCAGCTTTCTGCTGAAATAATATTCACTCACATTCGCCAGTCTGTCGGCCGGCTGTATCTTATAAGGTTGATTCTCCTTCTGCATATTCTCCTAAAATTTTAAGTGCTTTGGTCAGCGGTGAAACCGCATCTATTGATTGCCGGTATCTCAGGTAGTCGTTGAATATCACATCCACATAAAACAGATATTCCCATTCGCGTCCGATGATAGGCAACGACTGAATTTTGGTCAGGTTAATGTTATAGAACGAGAAGATAGACAAGACCTTCGACAAACTTCCCTCATTGTGCGGCAACGAAAAAACGATGTTTGCCTTGTTCACCTTCGAATGATCCTTCCATTCATCCGCCTTCCACGGGTCGCACACTATCAGGAACCGGGTAAAGTTATGCTTGTTGGTCTCAATTCCCTCCTGCAGAATCTTCATGCCATACAGCTCGGCGGCATACTTGGAACAGATAGCCGCATGTCCTTTCAGCTTTTTCTTGCTGATTATCTCCGCACTTCCTGCCGTATCGTCCATTTCCACCACCTTCAGCTGCGGATGCTGCTGCAGGAACTCCCGGCATTGGGCGAGGGCCACCGGATGCGAGTTTACCTCTGTCAGGTCCTTCCAGTCCTCATCGGGCAGACACATGATACTGTGACTGATACGCAGCTTATGTTCCCCCAGAATGGTAGTCCCGCTTTCACGGAGCAACTCATAATTGTGCAGCAAACTGCCTGCGATGGTATTCTCTATGGCAACCGCCCCTATCACACCACTGTCTTTCCGGATCTGCTCGAATACCTCTTCGAACGTATTGCAGCATATCAGCTCAATTTCTTCCTCTTTGAAAAACCGGTGTGCAGCAATGTCGTGATAGGATCCCGGAACTCCCTGTATGGCTATTCTTTTCATTTCTCGTTCTCGATTAGTTATTAAAATAAAAAATCCTGCCGTCACTCAGTGAAGCAGGATTTCGTTATCAGAATGGTTTAATTAACTCTCTTATACATATGCGAACTCCCGCTTCACTTCATTGCTAAAGTAAAAGTAATAGAAGAAAAAGAAGAAATATGTCGCAAATGTTCTCATAACTTGTTTTGTTATTTTGTTACTGTTATGCCGCAAATGTAATGTTTTTCTTGGAAAAACAAGAATAATATGAACTTTTTTTACTAATATTTTTCGGGAAGTAAGAAATAAGTTACATTTGTGCTTGCCCGTGAAAGGGGAATGAAAAGCATATACATTATTAAAAAACAGAAACAATATAAAAAGAATAGAAACGATGAAATACTGTTTTGACGAATTGATAGACCGTAAGGGAACTGCTTCGGTGAAAGTAGACGGAATGGCAGAAATATGGGGACGGACCGACCTGATACCCATGTGGGTGGCCGATATGGACTTTGCCACTCCTCCCTTTGTACTCGATGCCGTGCGTCATCGCTGCGACCATCCGGTGCTGGGCTATACTTCCAAGCCCGAATCTTACTTCCGTTCCATTGTCAACTGGGTAAAGAAACGCTACGATATGGAAGTGAGCCCCGACCAGATTACCTTCGTACCGGGAGTAGTCGCCGGACTGGGCATGGCCATTCATGCCTTTACTTCACCGGGTGACAAAATCATGATCATGACTCCGGTATATCCGCCTTTTTCCTGGCTGGTAACCCGCAACGGACGCCGCCTGGTAGAGTGTCCGCTGATACTGGAGAACGGACACTACCGTATGGACCTGGAGCGGATGCGCCGTGAAATCAAAGGAGTGAAGGTATTGATACTCTGCAACCCTCATAATCCGGGTGGGGTAGTATGGACCCGCGAAGAGCTGCAGGCAGTGGCCGATCTCTGTGCGGAAGACAATGTACTGGTATTCTCCGACGAGATACATGCCGACCTTACTCTGCCCCCGCACCGTCACACTCCGTTTGCCATGATTTCCGAGCGTGCCCGCCAGAATTCCGTTACCTTCATGGCTCCGAGCAAGACCTTTAATATGCCGGGAGTCGCAGCCTCTCATGCCATTATCTATAACGATGCTGTCCGCAGACGGCTGACCGATTATCTGGTAAGTTCAGAGCTGGGAGCCGGCCATGTCTTTGCCTGGCCTGCCGTAGAAGCCGCCTATACCCACGGGGAAGAATGGCTCGAACAATGCCTGTCTTATCTGCAGTCGAACATCGGCTATGCCTTGGAGTTCTTCGAAGCCCATATTCCGCTCATCCGTCCGCTCCGTCCGATGGCCTCTTACCTGCTTTGGCTGGACTGCCGTCCGATGCACCTGTCACAGGAAGAACTGAAAGCTTTCTTTGCCGACGAGGCAGGTCTGGCATTGAATGACGGAGCCACCTTCGGCAAGGAAGGAGTCGGATTCATGCGCATGAATGTAGCCTGTCCGAGAGCCGTGCTGGAAAAAGCCCTGAATCAGCTGAAGGCAGCTTTTGACCGGCGTTTTCCCGGATAGCCATTTCGCGGCAGCTCACAGTTGTCATTTCATTATCAGCATGTCTTCCCTGTAAACCCTTGCCTTTCCGGCTTTCCGGTTTCAGGTACTCCGCCTCGCATACGGAGGTTGCACAACCCCGCATGCAAGGTTCTCCGACCCGCGTACGGAAGTTCTTCGACCTCCGTACGCGGGTCGGAGAATATCTGGTAATTCCCTTTCAAATACTCCCTTATAAACTGCAGAATTTGTGCAGTAAATTCAGTGAATTTTTTTAAGTTTGCAGCATTAACCAACAACCGTTTTAACATCATGGGTCTATTATCGTTCCTTTTTGGAGAAAATACGTCTGCCGAAAAACAACAGGCAGCACAGGAGAAGAAAAATTTTGAAATATTGAAATACGATGGCATCCGCGCCAGAAACATGCGCCAGTTGCCCTATGCCATTAAATGTTTTGAACAGGCCGTAGCGCTGGAAGAAGATCCGGAAACCCTGCAGCTGCTGGCCAATGCCTATATGGAGTCCGACCGTCTGCCGGAAGCACGCACCACGCTGGAACGTCTGTCCGGAAAGACTCCGGACGATATCAAAGTCTGGCTTTCGCTGGCACATTTGTGCTATATGCAAGCCGACTATTCTGCCATGGACAGTTACAGTCAGAAAGCCATCCAGCTGGACGACAAGCATGCAGCTGCTTACTATCTGGCAGGAAAGGCTGCCTATGCCCTTCATAACGAACTGCAGGCCATTGTAATGCTTACCAAGTCTATCTTATTCGATGAAAACGAACTTTCGGCCTATTTGCTGCGTGCAGAAGTACTCTGGAGTATGCGTCAGGCAAAAGATGCACTGGAAGATATTGAAAAAATACTTGCACAGGCTCCCGAGCAGGAGGATGCACTGCTGCTGAAGGCTCAGATTGAGCTGGCTACAGGAAACGCCACAGAGGCTGTCGCCTCGCTGAAACGGGTAGTAGAAGCCAATCCCTTCCAGGAAAAAGCCTACCTGCTTCAGGCTGAAGCTTATGTACAGCAGAACCAGCTGAATGAGGCTGTCAACTTGCTGGGCGAAGCACTGGAAGTCATGCCTCAGAGTGCCTTGCTTTATCAGGAGCGTGGAAGAATCTACCTGTTGAAGGGTGAAAAGGAAAAGTCGGTGGAAGACGTAAAGAAAGCCATTGAACTGAATCCCGAAGGCGAGAAGCAAATCAGCGGAAACTATGACAATTTCAGCGAACAGACACAAGGACCTGGAATCTATTGATCGTTGAGATTGTTCCAGTTTCGACTTTTGTAAAACGAATAATCAGGTTGAGCAGAGTCACCCTGTTTATTCGTTTTTTCTTTCTTTGAAGGGAATACACTTATCTTTTCCGGGGTATCTGCATCCAATCTACATTCCTTTCAGTTTTCATTCTCACATCATGTTTTTTCTAATTGAAAATTTGACAATTCCCATAGCCTGTATATTCTCAATAGGTAAATCCATCGGCTGATGATGAGGATTGTAGCTCACCAGCAGAATGCATCCCGGATGCTCTGACTGGTTGACATACTTCACCACCAGGTAGTCATTACCGTCCAGACAGAATGATATCAGATACATTTCTCCGTATATAAGATGTTGAAAATCATTAATTTCTTTAAAACCAATGATGTCTCCTGATTTCAGCAGAGGATACATGCTATCCCCACTTACATACACCGCTCCGTCGCACGAAGACATATTGGGAATAACAATCTTTCCCACTACATACTGGTTGCGGTTCATCAGCATCGTACGTAGGTTGGCGGCTGCCGACACATCATACAGTTTCACACACCGGTCGTACTTTGTTTCCGGTGTTTTTGGAATGTAAATTGTTTCCACCTCTCCTGTATGTCTTCCTAACTGACAGAACTGTTTATCGCGATGAGGAGCCCCCTTTCCTACCAGTAGCCAGTTGTAGTCTACTTCTTTCATCTTTTCCAGCAGTAGTGGAAAGTCGATGCTATTTCTTGAACACCAATTGCTTAGTGTGGATCTGGATATCCCTAGATAGTTAGCTAATTCTACATCTGTCTTGAAGTTCAGTACCTCTTTGGCACGCTTCACTATTTCAGTTACATTGAGCAGTGTATTCATTTTTTGGGGTTAAACTATAATTTGGTTTGTTTTATATATGAAAACATTATTATATTTGCCTCAACAAATATAGCTTATTGTTTTAATAAATCAAATTGTTTTTAGGAAATAATCAATCTACAGCCATGAAATTTACAAATTTTACTACTCGTATTTGTGCGTGCTGCAAGCGTGAGCTTCCTTTGGAGGAATTCTACCGTAACCATCGTTCACAAACCTTCGACAAATATTGCAAGGAGTGCCGCAAGAAACGAAGCAGGCAATATAGAAAAGAATGCAGGCAAAAGGAAAAAAGAAAAAAACACCTTGTAATCACTGAGATAGAAGACTCTTTCTTGCGCATGGAACTTATTCTCCGCGCATTGGGGGAGATACGTGCCAGTATCCGTCGAAAGCGGAAAAAGATACAGGAATCCGAATTCCGTGACTTCGACAAGAACAATTTTTCCGTTTAAAAACGGGAATAGGTTTAACGGTTTTATAAATTGTGTATACAAAATTAAAACAAACAATCTACCTTTGCACTGTCATCAAGCTTGAAACGACAAAACGAACACATTTATTCACCATTTAAAGAAAGGAGCAAATTATGGCAATGAAGAAAGGTGTATGGGACACCATTTTGAAAGTAATCATCGCAGTAGCATCTGCCGTGTTAGGCGCATTGGGCGGAAGTGCGATGTAAACGAACAAGAAGATTGAGTAAAAACAACTGCTATGCTATCGCTTCCTTCGGGAAGCATGGCATAGCCAATCAGTTTAAGTAAAAGAAAATAAAATATGAGAAAAACAATACTATCACTTATACTAGTCTTATCGGGGCTTTCTGTTTTTGCACAAGTGGATGTCAAAAGCCCCACAGCTACAGAGTTTGTCAAGTATCAGCGTATTCCGGTCAGTTATTTTAACGGATTGCCCTCAATCAATATTCCTCTTTATACAGCTCAGATAAAAGATTTGGAGCTACCTCTTTCGCTAAACTATTATGCATCAGGTGTCAAGGTTAATCAATATCCTACTTATGTTGGGCTGGGATGGAATTTAAATGCAGGTGGCTGTATTACGAGAGTTATTAATGGGAGAGCAGACGAGACTATCAACCAAGATCAAAAAGATATTACAGGAATTGGTATGTCTGGAGGAGATCTGGATCCAGGATATTATTATTCATCCTGTTATTTAGATCAGGATAACTGGGCATCCGAACAACGTTTAATAGATTATATTAATGCCGAGACTTTTGTAACTTATGACTGGGAACCTGATGAATTTATAGTTAACGCTTATGGTATAAACGGTAGTTTCTATTTTTATCGTGACAGGGACAAAAAAATGCATGTAAGAATAAAAAGCTGTAACGGTGAAAAGTTTACGGTTTCTACTCCGATTATAAAGAACGATCCGGAGCCCATCAAATTTCATTCGCTACATGCCGAAAAAGACCTGCAGTCATATCGTATTTACCGTTTGTTTTATGAATTTACGATTACGAAACAAGACGGCACCAAACTCATTTTTGGAGGTGACAATGACTGTATTGAGTTTGCCACAGAGAAACGTATGCAAGCCTATAACTCAAGTGAACTTCATCCTTTCTTCAAGACTCTACCTACTTCATGGATGTTGCGGGAGGTGATTTCTCCAAAAGGCAATAAGATAAGTTTCTCTTATCAGCGAAACGGTAATCCAATTATACTTAATGATGTAATCAATGACCTGTGGGTATACTCTTACAATGGAGGTCAAGGCTTTTATCCATCTCAGGATAAAGAAAGAGGGAAAAGTTTCCAAGTACTACATCCGGTTTATCCTAAAAGCATTGTATTCGACGACGATTTAAAAATAGAGTTTAGTATATCCCGAAATGAAGACCTGAGTACCGTTCGTACAGATGACCTTCATTTTTTAAAGTACGATGGCTTCAGTGATCACTTTGCAGACGGGGTTTGCTACGAAGAGAATGGTGGATCTAAAATACCCTATGCTCCGCATAACTATTTCTGTCATTTGAACAGTATTACTATCAGTCACCATACAGAGTTGTTGTCTGCCTATGTTTTCACCTATACCCGAAATAAGGCAGAACGTCTCAAACTGCAATCATTCGAACATAGAAGTGCCCTTTTTGAACCAGAATTATATCAATTCACTTACAATCCCCTTTGCCTGCCGGACTACAACGCCACAGAAACAGATAATTGGGGTTTTTATAACGGGAAGAACTATCGGGACATTTCCATCGAAGATGGACTGTACGAATATCGGACAGCTAATGATTTCTTTGCGCAAGCCGAAATACTGACATCCATCTCATATCCTGCTGGTGGTAAAGCTGATTTTACATATGAGTCAAATGACTATTCACAAATAGCCACTCAAGTACCAGACTTTAAACTGGAAAAGAAATCTGGACAAGCAGGGGGATTGCGTATTAAGCAACTTACTTATACAGATCCTCATTCCCACTCGGAGTTGGTGCATTATTTTGAGTATGTAAATGAAGATGGTACCTCTTCTGGTATTCTTTCTGGTATACCTCGTTATATTACAGACGGACATAATCATGCAAGTTATAATTATTCTTATTGGGATGGTTTGGTTCATTTTAGACTTAAAGGAGATATTGATCAGAGATATATCATGCTGTCGGAACGGTATATCAACGTACTCGGCTCCACCAACGGAAATCATGTAACCTACAGTCGCGTAGTAGAAAAAATCGGTAAAGAACAGCCATTGAAGAAAGTCTACTACTATTCGAACCACGACACCTACCCAGATGTTGCAGACTATCAGATGTATACCAATATTGATGAAGTAGACTTGGACAATAAGTTTACCTCAAAAGCCCTGATGAGAGGCCTGCTGATGAAAGAAGTATGGTATAACGGAGATACAAAGGTAAAAGAAATTGTAAACCGCTACAAAGAACAGGCAGCTGATACCAATGACTTTATGCGTTGCATTGACCGTTTTAAAATCCCCGGAGTGTACGGCTATACTATTTCTGTTCCCTTTGTCAGATTTACTCCTTACAAAATATGGACTTACTATCCTTTCTTAGAAGAGCGAGCTGAAACTCTTTATGATTCTTCGGGTAAGACTGTTATTCAGGCTAAGCATGAGCAATTTACTTATAATGAAGATTTGCTGATGACCGTTCACGAGTCGCAAGACTCTAAGGGAAAAACAGTGCGCCATACTTACACCTATCCGGGCGATGTAGCTTCTGGCGTCAATGTCTACTCCAAGATGGTGAACAAAGGAATGAAAGGGCTTCCGGTGGAACAACTGGAATACCGCGATGGCAAATTATGTGCTGGAGAACTGACTGTATACAATGAATTTAATACCGGACTCCTTCTTCCACAAAAAAACATGAAATTAGGACTGACCGAACCGATAGAAGCCAGTTCATTCTCTCCTTATAATGGTATAGAGTATGACTCCCGCTACCAGCCGGAATACGAAATACTGCAGACCGACAGATACGGAAATCCCACAGCTATCAGTGGGGCAGATGGTGTGGTGACCTCCTACCAATGGGGATCAAACTACAGATATCCGGTGATACAAATCAGAAATTCGCAAAACTCTTATAAGGCAACTACCGTTTACGAACCGGTACGCAAGACAGAATATGTCAAGCTGTCTGCACAGAACTCCTATCCGAATGAAAAGACCTATACTATCCGTACTTCACGTGCCGGAACGGTAGAAATCAACCTTTCAGGTATGATAGGCTATGACTGGTATGTATCCGGACGCTTCGACGGAAAGCCCTTCAGTCTTGTGCAATGCCGTTCCGACTACAGTGATGACCTGCCTTGGAGAGACTACAAAAATGCCTATACTTACAGAGTGGAATTTGCATCCGTAGCCGAAGGAGAACATACAATACAGATAACCTCTACCCTTTGCGATGATATCAACGCCGACCTGCCGGGAGAACTGAATTATAGCTATTGGGGAAGCAAGTCGCATGTGGAAACTACAGGACATGATGAATGGCTGTACGAAGATTTTGAAGGTTATTCGGGAGAAGAGTCATTGCCTTTCGGATTTTACAGCAGCGGAAGTCATCTCGGAACCTATGAAATCCGGTTGTCCGGAGCATACAATCAACCGCTTTTTGTAGATTACCAAGTGTACAAAAACGGAAAGTGGAACTATGTGCGCAAGGAAATGAACGACCGTAATTTCATTATCGATGAAGGAATGAATCCCATTGATGAGGTACGCGTATATCCTCAGCATGCCCAAGTAACATCGTACGGTTACCTGCCTTTTGTCGGCATGAGCCGCATGACCGACGGACGAGGTCTGACCGAATCGTACGCCTATGATGAATTCCAGCGTCTTAGAAGTATTTCCGACTACGAAGGTAACATACGGAAAACCTACGACTACCACTATCAGAATCAGTCGGAAGAGGAAGACTACCGTCCGCCTTATTATAGCGAAGCTATCAGCCGCACCTTCTACAGCAGTCTTTGCGATTCGACCAAAGGTCAGCATCCGGCTGCCATCGTCTATGAAGTGCCTGCCGGTAAATACAGCTCTTCAGTCTCACAGGAAGAAGCCAACCGGATGGCGGTAGACGACCTGCTGCAGAACGGACAACGTTACGCCGACGAGAACGGTGAATGCGTCAACGATATCCTTGTCTCTGTCATCAATCCATTGGACAAGACCTGTATCGTGGATTACTTCTGGGGAATACAGGGCAATCTGCAACATACCTATTATGCCATTCCTCCCAGCGAACGCATCGGTGAGACAGGAGATCCTCAGAAAGACTATAAACCGACTGTCATCTCTGTAGCAAGAAAGTACTACCGCGACATCACAATGTACTTGCAGGAAGACAACAGCATACGGGTGGATTTCGATATGCTCTCCGATCCGGAAGACTACCACTTCAACGTGAACTATACGGAAGAAGGATATCCTGATTTCCGGGATACTTACATTATCAAACCATTAAACAACTGACAACACCATGAAACCTATTTATCTATTGATATTATCACTGCTTCCTGCTGCCGGTTTACAGGCCCAGCAGGGAAGTAAAGACCGTAACTACCGTACCGAAACAGTGGTACGGCAGGCGGGAATAACAGACGCACGCAAGGCAGATTCTCTTTCCATCACGGAGTGTATGCGCAAGTTCTCCTATTACGACGGTTTCGGTTACCCCCTGCAGGAAGTATCGGTAGGAGCAGCCAAAGGGATGAAAGACCTCGTACAGCACAAATACTATGATGCCTACCGCAGGGAAAGCCGTTCATACCTGCCTTATGCAGACTTCGGAGTAGCCGGAGGACAGTTCCGCACCGAAGCTGAAGCAGGAACCAGAGCCTACTATGCAGACTCACTTCGCTCCGGGATGACGCCCACCGACTTCCCCTATGCCGAGACGGTATTCGAACAAAGCCAGCTCGACAGGATACTCGAACAGGGAGCACCGGGAGAGATATGGCAGCCGGCTGCCGAAAGAAACCACACAACCGGACGTACCGTACGCACCGATTATGGTACCTGCACATTATCGGAACAGGATGCCGTAAAACTCTTCGTCCTGACTGCAGAAGGTATTACTTATCAGTCCGACTACCCTGCCGGAAGTCTGATGAAAACCGTGTTGAAAGGCGAGAACTGGACTTCCGGAACAGACGGAACGGTGGAAACCTATACCGACAACGAAGGAAGAACCGTGCTGGAGCGGAGAATACACACCGATACGAAGGGAACGGAACACCTCGACACCTACTACGTGTACGATGACCTGAACAGACTGCGCTACGTGCTGCCCCCGCAGGCAGAAGAAATATTCCGGCAGGCAGGAGAAACCCGCTCCGAGAGTGATAAAGGGATAGCAGACTACGCATACGTATACCGGTACGACGGAAACGGAAACTGCATCAGCAAAAAGATGCCCGGAAGCGAAGCAGTGGAAATGGTATACGACAAGACAAGAAAAAGGGTGCTGAGCAGAGACGGGAAATGCCGTAACGAAGGGAAGTGGATGTTCTGGCTATACGATGAGACCGGAAGACAGGTCGTGCAGGGAATCTGCACAAACCCCGATGTGGAAGCCATGAAAAACGACACCGTGATGACCCGAAGGACAGACAGGGGCACACTGGCGGGATACGAGGCACCCGGAGCGTTGGGACAGGACATACAGCTCCTGAAAGCGGACTATTACGACAACTATGCATTTCTCGATGACGAAGAACTCCTGCCGGAAGACAGGCAGGAGTACGGAAAAGTATATCCTGACACACGGAAGCCGGATGCGGCGGGACTGAAGACAGGCACGGCGAGCTATGCAGCGGACGGAAACGGAACACTCACCGGAATGGAAGTACTGTACTACGACAGCTTTGGAAGATGCGTACAGAAAAGACTGAAGAACCATCTGGGAGAGACCGATGAAGAATATACCGCATATACATTCACCGGACTGCCCAAACAGGTGATGAGAATCCACCGATCACCCGATAAGGAAGAGCGGAAAGAAATGCTGCGCTACGAGTACGACACGATGGAACGGCTCCTCAAGGTGTACCACCGCCTGGACGACAAGGAAGAGGAGCTGGTATGCGACAATGTATATGACGACTTGGGAAGAATAGTGGCCAACCGGAGAAACGGAACGGACAACCTGAGAACCGGATATGCATACAACATCCGCAACTGGATAACCGCCATCGAAAGTCCGCTCTTCAGGGAGGAGCTGCACTATACGGACGGAACAGGAACACCCTGCTACAACGGAAACATCAGCAGCATCAGCTGGAAGGCAGGAGAGGAACAGACCACAAGAG
>OGLE01000310.1_pt1 | contig 49320 bp, 61 predicted proteins | sample 1572671 | NCBI WGS metagenome assembly OGLE01 (sample SAMEA2581923, study PRJEB24529) | metagenome | biome: Human gut stool | place: China | collected 2011 | reverse complement strand
TGCCTGAAAACACAACCCGCTACGGGGGAGACTTACCCGAAATCTGATTTATTCAACAAAGCCCTCACGAAGGTCCATTTTATCGGCCTTGAGCACATTCGCCTGGATCCAGTAGCCCGCCGTATCGGGGTTACTGACGACCTGATATCCCTTTGAAGTGACAGCGCTGGCAATTTTTGCCTGCAGGCCACTCATATCCTTATCGGAGGTATTTTTGATTTGCAGATAAACCGTCTTATTATTTGAAGGTTCCAGCCAGATTGTTTCGCTCATCTGGGTTTTTACCCAGATTTCTCTTTTTAATGGCGGTTCCCATTGCACTACATCCAGATAACACCAGCGCAGAGCTGACGACCATAACAGCCATGACTTTATTAAGCTTCATCCTGAATCCTTGTGACAGAATCAATACGAGTGAATACACATTCTCTTATCATTTCGGAATGCGCATTCACTATATACGAATTTTAAACGAGATATAAAAACTAATTACAGCCTGAGAAACCAATAATAACAAAGGAAACTTTTAGCCTGTTAACAAACTACCATAATTGATAGGTTGCATCTGGATGATTACCCCCCCAACTTTTCTACTCGAAAAGAATTTATTGCAGAGGTGAGTAATGATAGCTGATATCGTCCAAAATCCAGATTCATGACAAAACCAAAAAAAACGGACGTTAAAATAACCATAAATGCAAAAGAGAATGGTGAGTCATAAAACACTCTATTACAAATAGCCAATAACATAATCACCGTCATGTAAACAACAGCATAAATAAAAACTTTCTTAGCAAAAAAACGATATACATCCGATTTTTCTCTAAAATTTTTCGGAACTGACAAAAACAGAGAACGTGAACTGGCAATGCCCAGGAGCATAATGGTACTGACCCCAACAGGAAAAACCAAAACATGAAACATATACTTTCCTGACAAATACACAGTATCCACACTAATTACAGCGCAAAGTATATTCCATGCAACTAACACTACGCCTGGCCAAAGGCACTCCCAAAAAGATGGAATTTCAGCCTTCCCTTGTGAAAGTAGACTTTTCAGTTCCTCCACTTCCTCAATAAGTATTTTGTTCGTAATCATCATTTTTACCTTTTACCATCAAGATAATCCTTTTGAATTTTCGCCGCTTTCGCCTCTAACTCAGCAGGCGAGTCAGCTCCTGGTAAAGTTTTCACCTTACTCTTTCTTTCATTATAATCACCTTTAAACTCATTTGCTTTTGTTTTATGGTCCTTTTCCATTTCAGCATTCTCATTTTTCACCTCTGCGCCTTGCCGTTGTATGTTTTCACGGGTTTCCTGATGCTGTTGTTTATTCTCTGTAATCATCCCATCCACTTTCTGACCCACATTATCCTTAATATCTGCCCGTTGCGTCATCGCATCGATACGGGCGGAATTATGTCTGTAGTCGGCCATTACCGAACCATTGTCTCCACCTCCTGACACCCCTGTCATATTCTGTCCGATGCTTTCACGCCCCTGTTGATATGCAGCATCAACCCTGGGTTCTACCTGCTCTTTGACGAATTCACGCGCCAGGGCTTCACGCTGCGCCGCAATTTCAGGAGAACTGGTATTGGTCAGAATGGCCTCGGCATCCTGTGGAGCACGATGCTGAACAAAGTTCGCAAACTGCTGAGTCAGGTTTTCGTTCATCTGGCCAGTCATGCTCTCTGTGCGTGACGCCATCTCACTGTATTCATGGCTGCGTGTCCGGCTGGTTGTATACTGGTCATAGCTGTTTTTGGCACTGGAGAGTGACGCGGCAAACTGGTCAACACGCGAGCTGGCATTATTATCGGTAATATTGCCCGATGTGGTGGTTTTGCGGCTGGTAAAGTAATCGGATGCTTCCTTAAAGTCTTTCGCTGCCTGACTGCTGGTATCATGCCGGCTGTCATGAGATTCCCGACCGGAAGTTCCAACGTTATCTGTATTACCTGAGCTGTGGGCCCAACCCACACTGCCTTTAAATCCGGCCTCAGCAGATAATCCAGTTCCCCATTTACCTAGCTTACCAAACAGCTGATCCCCTGAACTCCACTTACCTGATCCGAATAAATCAACGCCCTGCGTACTTTTAGCCGAATCATCCATCAACTGCTGGAAAGACTCCTCATTACTGATATTGTTGGCTTTCGCATTAGCAACAACCGCATTCCACATCTTGCTTCTGGCCATCGAATCCTGCGAAGACTCGGTAGTATCGGCCCCGGTCGTTGTTGATGTGCTGTTCCCTTTATTGGTGCCAAATTGCTGCAGACTATTCCAGGCACTTGTCACGCTGCTGTTATAGCCATGCAGCGCGCTTTCGGCCTGGACATCAGCCTCACGGGCCATCTGTTGCTGCGCACTGGCTATCTGACGACCGACGTTGATATCCACCGGCAGTTTTGACATTGCACCACCACTGTCCCAGACCATCGATCCATCCCGCGTCTGCGTGCTCATACCCCCATTCGCCAGCTGCCGCGACATCTGTCCGAAACTGGTTGTACTGTTGGTACCCCAGCTGTAGCCGCTGACGTTCTCCATCTGCATGTTGGCGAAAGAGTAATTCCCGTCCACCACGCCGGAGGCCGCCTGCGATGTTGCACTGAGCCCCGAAGAAGAAAAATGGCTGTAGGCACTGGAGAAAGCGGCCCCCATGCTCTTCACGATCCCCCACGACAAGGGCGGTATCATCACGGCAATATAACCCGCGGTGGTCGCAATATCCGAGTTTTTGAGCTGAACCTGCGACAACTCAGAGAGAACAACCGGCACGCCATTTTGCTTCGCATAGTAGGCCATCGCGCTGTTCAGGATGGCGAACAGTAATGGCCACGTCTGCAGCCAGATAAGCGCAAACACATACCCTTTAAGCACCTGCAGCGTCATCATGTTAAACATGGCGGCCATCACCATGATCGGGAACATCCCAATCATTAAACCCATAATGACGGTCTGCATCAGTGGAAGTGCGCGAAGCGCCTGGTGCCCCATTGTGGCCTGTGCCAGCCGCTGCTTTTCAAGGGATGATGTGTTAGCCATATTGACCAGACTGGCGGTGTCCCCGCTGCGGGCCGCATAACTCTGGATCCCGCTGCGCAGGGCGTTCATCGTGACGTTCTGGCGGATAATCTGCCCGGCGCTCTGTCCCGAGCTGTAGAAGTAATTGTAGCTGTCGCCAATCATCTGGCTGAAAAGCAGATCGGGATTAGGTTTGCCGCCAAACAGCTGACGAACATAGTAGTTCCAGGTTTTCCCGCCTGTCTGAGTATCCAGCGCAAGAGCCGATTTCAGATCCCGTGAGGCCTCTTCGCATGTCTGGAACTGGTTGTTTTTATCAAACACGCCACGCAGTGGGCTTGGGTTTGCAAAAATCAGGGTATACGGATCAGGTGAATTCAGTAATTCTTCAAAAGAGTACTTATGATTGAGGAAAATATCGCCCATCACACAGTTTTGTACGTAATCGGAAAACAGCGTCGTAATCTGAGGATTTTGTGACAAAAAATCCGTACTTTTCGCGACCAGATTACTGCCAAATAACATCCCCGTTTTACTGTACGTGACACTGTCCGGCAGCGCGAAGACCATCTCATAACTCTGGATAAGCGCGTTTCCTACCCGTGTTGTCAGCGACGCCGGAATCGCCAGACCAATAGGCACATTATCGACTTCATAGACCTGCGCAACGTTACTGTAATCGATGATCTGCACAGGGGTACGAATGACAACCAGCATAGAGACCAGGGTGAGGGAAAAGACCCAGCCAATAAGGTCCATTACGTTGTGTTTTTTTACCCAGTTCCCCGCCACAATGAGTACCGAGATGGCGATACACATCTTTTCTATAGTCGACCATGTGCTGGTCCCCATAAACGCCGCAATCGCGTTCAGGTTGCCCCGTAACCAGTCGCCGCCAGCAATGGCATATATCTCAAGCATTACAGATTCCCCCCAAAATGATAGTTATTCTGGTAGCGGGTCATCATGCGGGCAGAGACCTGCTGGCGCATGTAACTCATTTGTCTGTCAACCACAAGCAAGGCGTCCTGCTGAACCTGAACACGGGACTGAAAAGCGGCAATCTGGACACTCGCCTGATTGAGGTTTTCCATGATCATATCCATTGTCGACTGGGGATAATTACCGGTTGAAACCATCGCCCGGGCCTGCTGGATAAGTTCCTGAATGTACTGCAGCAGGATGTCGTAGCCGATATAGTCCGTCAGCTGGTAAATAAGTGAGTTAGACACCCCGAGCATCTGCGGATCGACCAGGTATTTGAATACCGGAATGGTGGTGCTGGAGATAAACCCTTTCTCCTGATCCGTCAGTTTTTCATCAGCCACTGCTTTATTCTGGATACTGCTCAACAAAGCGCGAATCTGATTTTTGAGCGCCTTACTGGAGGTGATGGTTACGGTCGCATCAGCAACGACCTTGAGACATTTATCCGAGTCATTGCAGTGGTAGATTTTAGCTGTGCCGCCCTCCATCATAGCTCTAATCAGATCCTGGTCAGTGGTGCGTGCCGGCAGCGGCGTGATTTCACTGTTCTCCCCGAAAATCAGCGTACCGGTGAGCGTCATGATGAATTCCTTCAGCTCCTTATTGCCGTCGAAGAGCCGGTTCTTCGATAAGGCATTCCACATGATGTTGATGTTTTTCATCACACGTTCTTTGTCTTTATCGCTGGCCTTATCCTGGACGCTGTCCATCTTGCCGCCCACCGTACAACCCTGGCGCGACGCGGCCCAGTCCGAAAAGATATTGCTTTCACCGGCAATGTCCTGGCAGACCTTTTGTTGAGCGACCTGGGTACGAGGAAACAGGCCACCCACAATTCCCTGAGCAGCCTGGCAGGAACTGAGGTTCATGCTGTTCATGTCAGTGGCCATCTTTTGAAGGAAGTCCTTTGCGGTTTTAATCTCCGGTACCGTGGTTTGCAAAGCGAGATCAAAAAAGTACCCCGCGGCGTTGCTCATGATTTGTTTTGCGAACCGCTGCAGCTGCTCGCTGTTGATAAAGGAGAACGCCCCCAGGTACGCATCGATGCCGCCGCAGCCGGCGTTAATATCCGGCAGGGTCATGCTGACCAGCTGGATCGTTTTCACCTGCGTTCTGGCATACAGCGAACCGCCAGAGGCATAACCCGCCGCCTGCCCCTGCCAGACCTGTGGCTGGCTGGTATTGGACGCAAACCCGAGCTTATTGAAGAAGTTATTCATGTCGCCATTCACATCGGCGGCGGCGCTAAATGACAGGCCAAGCGCGGCACCGCAGAAAAGTGACAGAAGTTTAATTCGCATCCTGTCCTCCATTACGCACAGCATTCTTTTTAACTCTGTCATTTCTCAGAATAAAAAGGGTCTTAAGGTGATAACTGAAAAAATTGCGGATCGCTAATGTCACTCCGGCAACAAAGAACCCCACCCCAACAGCGATCAGCGCATAAGGGATGGCGTACATCATAATATTCCACAGGTCTTTTACTCGCAGGTCACCGCTGGCTATCCAGTCATCCACGCAGAGATTAAATAAAATTCTCATTATCCATAACAACAGAGCACCTGCAGTGAGAAACACAATGAATAATTCCAGATAGATTTCCAGACGCCTTTCCCGGTGAATAAATTCCGGCTTCAGTTGTTCTATTTTTTCTGCTGATGTCTGCCCGGGTGCTTTTAAACTGGCTGGAAATAAAAACGCATACAGTCCCGTCGAACGTATATATTTGTTCATGGCTATTTTCCTTAATCACTTGCTAAGACCGGATATAACAGAGACTCAGTGCATCATCTGAAATACCGTATCCACTCTGGCCATAAAGCCCTGCGCATCCGTGGCGCCCTGCAGGATCGGGTACGCTGCCAGCGTGTTTACGTTCACCAGAAACGTGGTCGGGGTGGCCACCGGGATATTCGGGAAAAAGGTCTGCATCACGTCAGGAGGCGCCGGCAGCGCTTCCGGAAACGCATCATCACCCTGTCCGTCAATGGTGTAAGAAAACACGGAGAAGCCATACTGTCCGGCCAACTGTTTCAGCACCGGGTCAAATTTATGACAGTAGGGACAGTGCCCCTGCATGAACAGCACCACTTTCCAGTCGCGCAGGTCCACCTGCTTTCCGTTGCTGAGTCGTAACCAGCGAGGCTGAGATGCCCCGCTCACCGCCTGGGGAGTGTCGCTCTGCGGGGAGGCCGTTTCAGTACCGGAGATACCCCGCGGATCCCAGAGCGACTTCACCTCATCGAGCGTTCCCGCATGTGCCACCCCAGCCAGTGCAAGGGAAAGCGCCAGTGCCGCCAGCGGCGTCTTAGCGAGGTTCATCAGGCTGTTTTTCACAGGCTTTCTCCTCTTTTTCGGCTTCAGCAATCAGGGCGTTTAGAATGCGGTATCCCCCGAACACCACCATACCCAGCCCGAAGATTTCCCCGGCCTGGACGGCCAGCTCAGGCTGTTTTCTGACAAGCCGGGCTATCAGGTGGAAAAACACGCCCACGGCCAGCACCCACATCCCGGTGATATCTAAATCCGGAAAACGAATATTTCGCATGACACACTCCTTAGAAATTCGGTTTAAAGTCGCTGGAGACATAGAGGAACTGTTTCGCCAGGTCGTCCTGACTGATAAAGCCGTAACTGAGAGGCTTCACCTGGCCACTTTTCGGGTTAACCAGCATCATCGCGGGGAAGAACTTCACGCCAAGCTGCTCTGCCTGGCCCTGGTCCGTCCGGCTGTCGGGCAGCATGGGGTTAATCACTCCGTCAACCGACACCGGTATCACGCTCAGGCCATAGGTTTCGCGAAAATTTTTAATCACCTGGACCAGCTGGCCATCGATCGCTTCCCGGCCCCGGTAGAAGAACATCACGCCGTAGTGCTGTGCGAGGGTGGAGATAGCCTGTCGCTGTTCGGCATAGTCGGCAGCGAGCTGGTTTTTTACCGTGCCGTTGTAGTGGCTGTACTGCAGGTTGTAATCGAGTTCGGGGTTTTCCAGCATGGCTTTCTTCGCACTCATCGAGAACAAACCTGCCTGCTGCGTCCAGTAGTTCTGCAGCCGGAAATACTTCACGAAGTTTTCAGACGATGGATACAGAATGGCTTCGTACAACGACCGTTTGGTGGCCGCCTGGAGTGTGGCGAGTTTCTCCAGAATATCCATTTGCGGCGGTGGTGCCGCTGGTACGGCTTTCCTGTCCTCATCACGGGGCTTCAGTTTCTCGTTGTACCACTGCCAGCCCGCGTCTTTGGCGAAAGCCGGCATCAGGGTGCAGCAAAGGCACCCCGCCAGCATGGCGGCATGTATTGTTCGCATGGCAAATACCCTTTTATGAATTAATGCGACTGGCGTGACAGATGCTGATAGACACTGTATTTATCGAGCTGGCGCTGTACCTTTCCTGCATCATCACGGGCTTCAAAGCGATAACCGCTGCAGTACAGAGGCAGATAATTTATCTGAAGGTCCACCCGCTCCCCGTCCCTGATCACCCACGCGGCCTGAGAAACAGTGTCGCACTGGATCCCCCAGGCCCGGTTGGTTGTCATAAATGCGTTAACCTGCCTGTCCCGCCACAGGCTGTACGACATAATGCTGACCAGGAGAAAGACAAACACCCCGACAAACACCATGACCAGCCCGTATGCTTTTTTCTCTTCCATTGACTCTCCTGGTCACATAATAAGGAATAGCGGCATGCTCAGTACTGAAGATATAAAAGCCTGCCGGTCCGCTGGCAGTTTCTGGAAAGCAGGTGAGTACTGAGCGGCCATCTGAACCAGTTCGGACGAGTTAATCAGGAACCTGTCTGTATGCAGAGAGATATCCGCAAGAACAGCCAGCACCATAACATGATGCTCCTGGGGTAAATTCTCTTCATTCAGAATGTCTATAAATTTCTCAATCGTGATATATCGATTCATCTTTGCTTTTCCTTGCATTTATAACTTTCTCCAGGACTGAGAAAAACAAACAACATACAGACATGGCAAACCCAGCCATAAGAATAAAGACCACACTTTCGACATAATCACTTCCCGACGTCCCTTTGACGGCATCCCAGGAGAAATAAATCACCGGAGAAATAATGATTATTGTTAGCGTTAATCTCAGGACAAAATCAATAACAGGCTTTTTGTGAAAACTCATTTTCATGATTATCGGTCTCTTTATTAGGCAGCATGGTTTATTGCGCGGATTGCTGACTCATGATTTCCTTAATTCGTTCTCTGGTCTTATTGGTGAGCACATCGTTTTCCGGTATTTTTTGATTTTTCATCAGGTCGTCCATAAAGTTGGTGAAATCAAGCTTGTTAAAATCAATCCCCTGGAGTTCCGCGGTGGTAATGCCCCGACAGTCAGGACTGCTGGCGCCGCCAAAACCGATATGCAGCTGACCGTTTCTTCCCTGCTGCTGAACGATCTGCGCCAGTTTTGAGTCGAACTGGCAATAGCTCCTTTTTTTCTCCAGGCAAATACCCAGAACTTTTTTAGAGCAGAATTCCCCGATACTGACCGTCAGCTTGTCTTTTTTCGCTTTGGCCAGCGCCTTTTCCTCGCTGCTGCAGCGTGCCAGCCCCACATCCTGGCCCCAGCCGCTGTCTTTGCAGCAGTTACTGAAGCCGGCAGCAAATTTCTTACAGAACTTCGCTTTTCCGGTGAAGGCCCGGACATCCACCCCGTTCAGTGCCGCGACGTCCTTCCCCGCGGCTGCCAGTGCCGCCAGCTCAGATACCGCCTGCCCAAAGTCATTGCTCTTCCCGGACGTGGCTTTGTCACATTCACCATCAAGGCAGAAGACATCACCGCCGCAGATCATTTGCTTGCCACTCGTCCTGGTTTCGCAGGAATACGTTGCATATTCATGCAGGCACGTGCCTTCCTCGCTGGAGAAGGCGCACTGGCGGGATGACAGAGTACAGGCCGTATTTTTCATCAGGCTTTCACAGGAGCCGCTGTCCGCCGGCTGCGTGAGCCAGGTATCCTTATATTTCCAGCAGGCTTCCGTGAACGAGTAATCCCTGCCTCCGAGGGTGATGGTTCGCGTTCCTCCCGGACTGATACATTCCTCCCCCGTTTTTTTTCCTTCATCCTTACTGAACGGACAGCTTTCAACCCAGACGACTTCAGGTGCGTAGACGGTTTCGGTTTCTTCCATCACCAGGGTGACCGTGACCTGTACGGGTTTCTGGCTACCCGATGATACGGTCCGTGATGTTTTGCTTACTGAAAAGTTCTGCCCTGCAGTAACCGCTTTGTCCACACCAAACGACTGATGAATCTTCCCCTTCCCGTCATAGGTATATTTCGTACAATGCGTGTTCTGACCGCCTGAACACATCGATTCTGAACGTGGCCAGCTGATCACATCTATGGGGAACGTTCGTTCAAAGAGGGTCAGGCTTTCACTGACTGCACTCTTGCAGCTATCCCGCACCTTCCCTTCGGAATCGCATTCTTCAATCCAGGGGATCACCAGAGGCTCACCATCCACCGAGGCATTCAGCAGACGACCGTTGGTCGGGATCGTCAGGTTGCCACTCCATTGCCGGGTACTCCGGGCATAATTCAGCGTCACCACCTGCTGATAGGTTCGGTTAACTTTCTGCGTGGTGGCGTTATCCTTCAGGGTCGCTTCCCGTGTGCAAAAATTTTCCACCTGCAGATCACGTTCGCAGGTATGGTTTGTGAACTCGCTGCGGTTCACAACCTGGGCGGTACAGGACTGTCCGGTATCACCGACAATGCTGTCGGCACGGGATTCTGTATCCTTTGCGGCCTGAATAAACGGCGCATCCTGAGATATCTGATCCGGTGGCCGGTTCGTGAACGACTCCGTAATCGTTTTGCCGGTATCTCCCTGGCTGAACTCCAGGGCTGAATCGCTTTTCAGAGAACTGTCTCCGCTGGCAGTGACGCCGCCGTAGTATTTTGTCTGATCCGGGTTGTCGGTATACCCCGGCAGGTTTTGCTCACCACTGAAATTTTTCAGTGAGTTCAGACCATTGCCCTGCACCTGTTTCGCAAAATCCGAACCGGCTTTATAGTCACTTCCACTGTCAGCGCAGGCGGGGGATGCCAGCCAGATGAAGGCGCTCAGGACAAAAAAATGCGCGGTCAGCACGGAAATAACCGTCTTCATTTACACCCTCCCTCATCCCTCACCATTTCCGGTAACGCCATGAAGTACGGTTTATCTTTCATGGCTGGCTCCCGGCGGCATTCGAGGGCGCATCAAGCATCTGCCGGGCCACCTGTGCGCAGTCACCGGTTTGTGCCACTTTCTCCAGCGCCTGTTTGACGTGAATGTTACCGCGTACCACGTCATACCCGGCCTGACACCGTACCACCAGAGACGGCACACTCCGGATGCTGTACTGCGTATATAGTGTCGGGTCGATCTGCACGCCGTCGGTCACGCCATCCTTCACCAGCTGCAGCACCGCGTCAGTGGTGGTCTTCATGTCGTTATTGACGAGCCCACGCAGTGTCGCCGGAATGCCGTACTGCCGGGTTTCGTGCAGCATCCGCTTCAGCCCCTCTTCAGGTATCGAGAAGGAGACAAAGTACAGCGCCCCTTCTGCTGGCTTTTCCTGATTCGCCGCTTTCTGCTGGCTGACCAGATTATCGATAAACTGGCGGTCTGATTTGGGCAGAGGATTACGGTTGATTTGCGCCTCAAGCTCCTGCTGCAGCTGTTTATCCGGATGCTGGCGCAGCTGTTCGCTGAGGTTCTCCTGCTGCTTCAGCCATTCTCTGTCTGTAACAGAGGAGGTTTCAGCCAACACTGCTCGTCCGGTCAGCAAAAGCATGACCATAAACAGATTCATTAATTTCATGAGAGACTCCTGTCAGAGAAAGACACAATTGCGTTTACGCCACATCAGATAGCCATAGTTCTTACGGGTGTTGGGTGGATTTTTACCGGCCTCCCAGCGCATCACGCTGCGCCCCACGGGATGGCATTGGCCGCTGTCCGGGTACATGTTCACCATCTGATAGCGCCAGCGCTCTTTGGGGATGATCGGGGACGGATACTCATAGCAGACCGCCTTGTCCTTCCCGATGCTCTCCATAATTTGTCCCTGCCGGTGAAGCTTGTACGCCATGCGCTCGCTGACAAGTAACGAGGACTGCAGCGGACTGGACTCGTTGCTTACCCAGCCGCTAAACGGGTACATCGAACCCTGAGAGCCGGCACACCAGAACAGAATATCGAGTGGCATATGAAACGCGCTGGCCATAGCGTCAGCCGCGCACGCCCCCTGTGCGATGGGGTTGGCAAACAGGATGGCTTCCGGATTCAGAATAGTGGTGAGGCTGCTGTCCACCCAGGTCGGGTCAATCTCGGACAGATAGGCTATATCCATGTCTCCGCCTTCCAGACAGCCTGCGGAGGTGATGATGTTCAGCCAGTAGGTCAGCGGGTACTTGTACCAGTGAACGTGATAAAAAGCGCCGTTCACCTGCTTGTCGTCCTTTCTCGCGGTCCCCATACCGGTCTTGCCGAGATTGATACTGAAGCCCCCCAGATTGACCATACAGCCAGGCGAACGGCTGACGTCCGTCATGGCCATCGGCTCCCAGTACCCGATGGCCAGGCCGGGGCGAACAAAAATCGGTGGCGGCGCCGGACACAGCTGCAGGGGACTACCCGGATTGCTGGTATCAGGCAGATCGCCTTTACCAACCTGCACGCTGCCGAGTGATAAAGGAAATATGCAGCGCCAGCACACATCGGTGATCGGGTTGACGAATCGACCTTCACACGACGGATCTGCATGTACCTGAGGGACTAACGAAAAAAACAGGAGGATAAACAAAAATGATATTTTTCTCATTGATTATCCCTTCCCCTGTATTTTTCCCAGATGTTGTTTACACCATCGATTATTTCTTTCTGCTTTTTTAAATCCTGTCCCTTAGCGAAATGCTTCAGCACGTTGGAAATAAACTCCAGTCTGTAAACCTTCCGCCAGAACGAGTCCTCATCATGTGGTTTTAAAAGAAAAAGCTCATCCAAATCCTTTTCCATACCGCTGATGAGATGACTTGCTTTGCCTTCAACATACCGACAATACCGACTATTCTGTAATTCATAATCGTCAATTTTTTCTTTCAGAAGCCTTTCACATTCACGTCGGTGGTTAATTTCTTTATTTTGTCGAACCACCGTAAGCCACTGAACAACAATTAATGCTGCGAGAGTAATCTCAGTAATAGTCATATAATCACCTGACAAATAATCGTAATTCGGAATCGTACGGGTCAACGGACGGGAAACACCTCAATATTCAGCCGTTCACCGGAGGGCGCCGGCGTGATCCGCGCCGGGACCGCCGTCAGGCCAAATCGCTTGCTCAGTACGCCGTTCTGGTCGAAATAGATCCGGCTGTCCAGCGCTGCGGAGGTGTCCGGGATACTGCCACGCACCAGGATAATTTTGCTCATCAGGGTTTCCGGCACCTGACGCTTCATCCAGGCCAGCTGGTCGGCATCGTCTCCATTGATGAAGTACAGGGTCTGGACAAACGGTACGGTTTTAAGCGGGTTCACCACATCGCCCTTGCGGGCAAACACCCGCCCCTCATTGTCCTTCAGGTCTTCGGTCAGGCGGATACTGGGATCAAACCAGCGCTGCTCGTATTTCTCCGCACGCTTAATGCCCTCCACCGGTGCCGGGCGCTGACTGTTCTCGATAACCCGCTGCTTAAACGCATCCATCGTCTGGTCCCACTGGCCAGAGGATTGCAGTGACTGCAGACGCTGCGTGATGAGCTGCAGCATGTCCTGCTCCCGGACGGGCCATAAATCCCCCCAGGTACCGAGATCAGCCGCCTGAGTCAGCGGCGATACCAGGCAGGCGGCGAGCAGACAGTCTTTCAGTCGTATCATTACTGTTCTCCTTTCATCCGGCGGGCAATGTCGTGCTGGATGTTGCGGGTCACATCGGGCGCGCCCTGAACCACGGCAGGTGAAACCAGAATGACCACATGATGCTGCTGCTGATACTCCGCCAGACTCTTCTCCAGCGCGTCGTTAAACCGGTCAGAGAGCGCTTTTGACTGCGCTTCTGTCAGCTGCTTCTGACTGACACTGTCCATAAAGCTGTCGAGCGTCTTCTTCATATCAAAAGCCACCACCCGCGGTGTGGAGTACTCCAGAACCACGCGTGAGAGAAACGCGCTGGTTGCCAGGGCGAAAAGCACGAGAGCAACGATGACAGGTATCCGGCGAAAGGTAAGAGAGGTCGTACTGACCGGTTGTTCGGTGTTGTTTTTCATCACTGTTTATCCTCCATGTCATTCACCGGTATTCGGGATTCAAGCTCTGCCATTTCGTCTTTAAAGTTGCGGCACGCCAGTCCGTATACCGCATCGTGGATATCGACCCCCTCCTGCCGGCGCGCTTGCATGTACTCAAAATCCGGGCCTTTGGAGGAGTACATCGCCCGGCTGAGCGGGTCAACGAACAGGCGGTGCCAGGAGCAGTTCGCTTCCACCTGCAGCATAAAAGAGGAAAACCACTGCTCTTTGGCCGAACCGAAGCCGTTAATCATGTCTTTCTCCAGCTTGCTGAACTGATCCGGGTACAGCTGGTTATACTTGGCAAACTCTTTGGCTGACTGCTTCAGAATGGCCTTGTACGACGAGTTCCCCCAGGCAGCGCGTGCAGCGCTCGATGCGGTCGGGGAGTCGAAGTCCACGATATTTTGCGTGATGGTGATGTATGCGCCGGTATGTCGACGCGCGGTACGGTAGCCTTTCTCGATAAACTGCCCCACTTTTTCATTCTTGAAATCAAGGAGCTTCCAGCCCTCATCGATGACGTTCAGTTTTTTCAGGCCACGCGGTGACTGATACATCCTGTTCTCGATGTAAATAATCAATGAGAACATCACCGCGATAAGCAGAGAGGGCCGCGACTCCAGGCCACCGAGCTCCAGTACCACCATCCGGGCGTCATCGTGAAGTGTTGGTTTATCTGAGTTGAAATAGTCCCCGTAGATCCCATTCACCGTGTACTGATCGAGCAGGATTATCATCTCGTCCAGACGGCCCCGGATTGTCGGGGAATCAGCATATTCATCGCTGTCCTTCGCGTCCTGTAAAAACTGAACTACGTCATCAACGCGTGCATGATTACGCTTGCTTAACCAGGCCGCCTGAACTGCCTGCAGAAGCAGACCTTCATGGACTTCATCGAGGTTGCCGTTCGGACTGGCCATCACCGACATCTGATCGCGTATACGTTCTGCTGACATGTCAAAGTGAGCATCATCCAGCACGTTGGCGAACGGGTTAAACTTGAGGGTATCGCCATCGAGGTATACGCCCCCCATGTTTTCACACAGGGACTTATAGCCATCGCCCATGTCGAACACCCAGGCAAACCCGCCGGAGTCGAGCACACTGCGAATGAGGGGCTGAATCAGACCGGTTTTACCCGCCCCGGACGTCCCGCAGACTGCCATGTTGAAATTGGTATTGTTCATTCCCTCGTAGAACAGGTCGATGAACGCCAGCTGATTTCGGTAGGTGGGCGCCAGGAGTCCCGCCGGCGCCAGCGGGCTGTCAGCGACGATCGGCAGGAGGTTAGCCACCTGGAACGTCTCCGCCCGCTTCACCACGCCTGCCGCCTGCAGCTCTTTAAACAGGCCCTCACCACACTTGAACGGCATCATGGCCAGAAAGTTACGCAGGTGATGGTAGCGGGCCGGGATCAGCTGGAAACCGCCTTTACGGTAGCTGTTGAGCACCTGCTGTTCAGCGGCGAGAGAGGCCTCTGTGCTGTCTGCGGTGTACGTGGTGATATTAAAGAAGTAGGACACCAGGGAGGTCTGGTTGGTCGCCAGTCGCTGGCGGATATCGCCCCACTCCTGCATTTCCTTTATCACGTTCGGAAAAAACTTCGCGTAGGAGGTTTTGCTTTTCTTCTCCACGTCCATGAATTTCATGTTGGCTTCATTCTGGGTCTTCACCTGGTCCTCCACCATCAGCGTCAGCGTGATGACAAAGGGGCAGGAGATGGAGAGCTCCGGGTTAAGCAGGTTGGCGTAGTTATCCGCGGAGGTCCAGAGGAAGGCCATTTCCGGATCACTCTCCAGATGGTAGCTCGTCACCCGGGTTACGCACTCTTTCCCGTCGCGCCCCAGGCGGCCAATTTTCAGATGACCGGCGGTGACCTGCATATCAAAGCTGTCATCGACACACTGATAGTTCAGATCCTGATAGGGGTCCAGCTTATACGGTACGCGGTACATCTCGTGCGGGTCCGGGTTTATAAGCTCGCGCATCAGTTCGACCAGCCCGGCAGCATCAAGGATACGCGTCGGAATATAGGCACCGCCCAGTGACGCCCGCAGGATTTTAATCTGGTTCTCCATCTCCACAATTTGCGTGGTGGAGTTTTTCTTCCGGGGCACGCAGCAGGAGATGTACACGCGGTAGTTACGCAGCGTCAGGGGTAAATCCAGTGCAGGAGGCAGGGGGAACTTCGTCTCCGCTGCCCGGAGATAGTAGGCCTGGGTGATGGCGTTAAACTTCTTAGCCTGTTTACCGCTCCAGCGGAATTCACGCAGACCGTAGTCGATATCATTGCCGACCAGTTTGCTGGAGACCAGATGAAAACTGACCGGGACGCCCCGGGGAAGTTTGCTGCGCAGTAAATGCTCCAGTGTGGCGACGATACTTTTATCCGCACCGGGTAAAGGACGCGCCTCAAACATAAAACCGATGGTTTTGTTATTAATAAACAGCCCGGTCGCGGAATCATAATCCTTATAGGGCAAAATACGGCTGAACTGGGGGAAATTCATGCTGCCCAGCGTGTCATTGGCTTTCGCGGATTCGTCGGGCAGCTTCAGTGCTGATACCAGTGAATTCACTGCCTGGGTGACGGCATCGATGATGTTATTACTCATGCGGGCGTTCCTTTAAGAGCATTTCAAAATAACAAGGGTAATAAATGGCAAGAAGAATATTCATATCCGCACTAGAAACTCCTTCTTATAATGGAAAGCACTGGAATAAAAAACAATAAACACATGGAGGCAATAATCTGACCCATAAAGATCGAATCCAACAACACCTCCCCTTGCCACAGACAAACAAGCAGAGTGATAAATAATAAAACCACATGAAAGAAAACAATCAGGAACAGAATGTTCGCTGAGAACTCCCCATCACCAACTTCCACCTCTAAGCAGAAAAAATAAAATACACACAAACTACAGATAATATAGACGCCTTCATGTCGAATACCCTGAAAGAAATCAGGAGAAAACTCTCCTGCCAGTCCATTGTAAGTCAGTCTGGCTCCCAGATAGATGAGCCAGTAGACTGGAGGTATAAACAAAAATCCGTACTTTCGAAGAAACAGCATCATATCCATCCCCTGATTATTTGCTCATAGCGTTCAGTGCGTTAAGTTTTTTTTCACGTACTGCTTTAATCTCTTCTTTATACTTGCATTCTGATGCCATCTTTTTTGCGTCACCGAAAGTTAATGGCTCTGACGAAGTGCCTGTGTTAGTTTGAATTGCTAAACGTAACGCCTCACCTGCACAAGGTGTCTAATGAATAATACTTTGCAGTTGTTCTGGAGTAGCGGGCTGCATATCGCGAGAATCTTCAATATACTGCACAAAAAAAACACCCAGTTAACACAATTAAAAGAAGAACTATCAAAAAACCAAATTGCTGGCCAATTTCTTGATGTCTTTCCATTGTTCCATCCCTACCGGTCAATCCAGTTTGTAAATCAGCATTTCATTTTGAGTTAGCTTTATATAATTCCCACTGATGGATATAGGAATAATACTGCCCACCAGGCACATTAATGATGATGCCATCACAGTCCAGTTTATTAACAGGGCTGGTAAAAGCGCCTGTCGGCATGTTTACCTCAAGTGTCCGGCAGTCATCTTTCCAGTGTCTACCTGCTTCAAGTTCATCCATCGAAAATGAGTGAATGGAGATAACGAACATCCCGGAAAACCCAACCACCGCTATAAGCGCACAGTATATGAATGTATCGCCTCTGTTAACTCGAAGATTGAATTTTTCAGGGATGGCAACCATTGCCAGCGCACCGACCACACCAATAACAAAAAGAATCAGGCATATACCGTTAAGCCATGCAACGTTATGTCCAAGTATATAGTACGCTTTCACTTTCTTATTCCTTACGCTGCATACTTTCAAATAACGTGAGATTGTTAATACTGACCATCGGTCTTACTATTCACCTGCCCCCATCCGTTCAAAGTAATAAATCAAGACATAAAACATATAAAAGATCACTGTGGCTGTAAAAAATCCCGTTATTACTGACAGCGTCAAATCAGGAGAACCGGCCCACATGTTTTTATCCATGAATTCCATGAAAGAAAATAAAGCACTGAGACCTGTAAGTCCAAACAACATTAAAATACAGGAAAGCGAATCTCTTATAAAAACACCAATAATTACATAGCCGTAACCGCAGATAATGATTACCATTGCAAAAAAAAGCCGAACAAAACCATCAAAACTTAACTGGTATTCAGCCATTTACCCACCCTCACTCAATGTTTCTATCACGCTGCTCAAAGGCTCGCGGGTTTTAATTTCAATGCACTCTCCTGTATTAATTCCGTAACCTCTGCCTCCACGTTCTTCGAGTACCCGTAGCATTTTTATGCAGACATCAGTATTAGGCATGGGAGTAACATCCCAAATACCACCGCCACTACTCGGTGTCATCAGCACCAGAAAAATAAATGCATGCATAATTTATTGCCTTTATTTATATGCTTGTCAGTAGAAAAAAGCAGGCTATATCCTGCCAATAAAAATAACAGCGCCATCTTCCATTTGAATAATTCATCCATAACGTTACTTACCTTCCGTGCGAAGTTTATTAACCGCTGTCTTATCCCTGTATTTCACATCCATATACCGTGTTACGCCATCCGGGCAAGACCAGGCATCTTTTGCTTTAGCCAGAAACCCTGCCTGCTGTGCTTCAAATGCGGAGACTCTGCAGTTTTTCAGGGTATAGATGACATCCTGTTTATTGGTTTGAATCTGTTTGTATGTTGACTCAGGCTCAATAAAGACAAACACTTCTGTTATCGCGACGACAATACACATTATCAGAATGATTGCCTTACCCCACCAGGACACAAACAACCGCTGTAAAAAGAAAGACATAACTGCGGCAGTGCCAACAATCAGCATCAACATAAAAATATATGACGATTCCTCGCACAAAAGCATCCAGAGATATTTAATTGACTCAGTCACTTTCGAAATCCTTTCATTTTTCGTAATCAGTTTTAAGTTCACACGCTACCGCCCATCCCTTTCAACGCAGAGGGCACTCGTTATAATTCAGAAATGTAAACTTACTGCAGCGCCAGTAATGGCGCTGTGAATCAATTAAGGCGAGGCTGTCCCCACGCCGATGGTTTTACGACAAAAAGAACCGTTGCTGGCTGGTGATATACATCATCTGAGTCCACATACGGCGCTATCCACAATGACGTTGTCTCCTCCCCTTTTCTTAATGGACGAGGATAATTACCTGGCAGTGTTGACTGTGACGTAAACGTTGACGCCACTACTGGTAAAGACATTTTCACTACCGGCAAAGACTGGAGCCTTTTCTCGGTTTCGAAATATGTTGCCTCATTCTTTGCCGTTGGATTATTTAGGTACACTGCACGTGCTCGATCTTTCTCCGCGGCCACTCTGGCCTGGGTCAGGTTGGACTGTGGCGGCAACGGGTACGAATTCACTGACGTGGTTCTGAAATTACCCTCAGCCAGTTGTGGCAACCCGGCCGCAGCCGGCTTTGCATCACTGCGTTCCTCTTTCAGCTTCGCTTTTTCATTTGCCTGCTCCATCGTCATACAGGTATCCGACGTCGTGGCATTACATTGAAATTCAGTCTCTGTGCCCGCGCACCCGGTTAAGAGCAAAGCGCCGCCCAGAGGAATTAACAGCATTAATTCCTTCATGATATTTCTCGCTATTTATCGGTTATTTTTCAGGTTCATCCTGATTGGGTTATTTGCCTTAATTGCCCGGTGTAATTACCCTCAGCGCTGACAGGGCAGCCGTAATAAGAGACTTAGCCATTATTTTCCCCCTGCGGCGCTGCGCCCGGAGAGAACTCACGCGGATCAAGTTTGCCCAGCTTCTTCAGCATCTCGTCAGTATTGAATCCGTTCATACCGCCGCCTGACTGATGATGTGCATCAGCCTGCGGTGCCGGCTCCGCCTCCTGATTCTGAGCCTGCTGTTGCCCGTTCTTTTCCGCTTCCAGTTCTTCAATCGTTTTCAGCTGGAATCCATCCTGGAACACGACGGTCACTTCGTTGCCGGCACCAATCGGAATGACCGGGTGATACTGCTCGGCCCTTTTGATGTAGTACTCGCTCAGCGTCTGCGCAGCTTTAGATGCACCACCGCCGACCCCCATTTTCAGAACGTCACCGGCGCCAACAGATGCGGTTGCCCCCAGGCCAACAGCCGGCTGTGAAGCCCGTTCCATGCCCTGACCAATCCCGTCAACAAAACCGGCCCCCCATGCCCAGCCGAGGATTTTTCCGTTACGCATCACCACCTCTCCCTTAACCCCGTTTTTCCCCATAAAGGAAACGTGGCCGTTAATGGGCTGATCGATGGTTTTATCACCTTTGATACAGCTGATATTGCGGGTACGGACAATGGCGCGTTCGCTGGAGACATCGCCCCAGGCTTCAAGGCCCACAAAACACCCTGTCAGGTCGTAGGTTTTGCTGTTTGGCATTTCCACGCGACCAGTGATACGCAACTGCATCGGTACAGTTGATTCATTCCCGGTAACAGACGCGTTGGCATCTGCCCCCTCGATAAGCATACTTTTTGCGAAGCTCCCCGACGGAATGTACGGCAATGACTTCGTTTTTTTTCCTTTGTCGTAACTGAACGTTTTACGCTGTATCTGGTTTGGTACCGGTACAGACTGGTAGCTGACCTGCGGCGGCGGTGTCATACCATTCCCCGGATAGAATGCCGTCGGAGGCGGTACCGCGGCGCCGGTTTGCGGCGGATAACTGGCTGGCTGCGGCTCCCCTTCCGGACCGGGTGGCGGTGACGGAGGAGTCGGCGCGGGCTCGCCACCAGAGATAGCCGGTTTCACGCCCAGCGACTTCAGCTGATTCTGCATGGCTTCATTGTCACTGCTGAGCTTGTCGATACGTATCTGGTCAGCGGTTCGCGCCTTACTCAGTAGGTCCACTTCCCCCTGCAGGGAGTCAAAACGCTTGTTGAGATCAGCGGCAGTCGCCTGCATTTCTGTTGTCGCGTGCTGCTCCACCTTACTGTTGAAGCTGCTGTCGACCACCCCGGTCATATCCGGTGCGGGTTCGCCCTGAGCCGGGGCTTCCTCATCAGAGCTCATGTTCAGATCTGACAGATACAGCCCGCCTCCGACTGCTGCCGCGCCGCCCGCCAGAATGAGTCCCAGCCAGATATATTGCTTACGTTTGATCAGCGTGTTGAAGTTGGCCATCAGCGCTTCACTCCTTCATCTGACGTCGTGACCCAGATCTGCATGCGACCACCGGCAGTCAGCAGGCCCGCCGGGGTACTGAACATGACGGCACGTGTTCCGGGCTGCCAGAAATCGCTTTCACGCACCATACGGGCCGACAGGGAGACATTGTCCAGACTGTAACGGACAACTATCAGGTGATGACCGACCCAGACCCGATCGGCAGTGGCGCGCAGACCAGCCGGCACCTGCAGCACTTCAGAAGTGACGGGGACAGACTGATACTCATCGGGTACGCTGCCCTGACGCACGGCGCGATTCAGCGAAACCAGTAACGATTCATAGGGGTTCGACTCTTCCCAGGCTTTTGCCGGACCGGGTGTCCCCGCCAGCTCGCTGACCAGCTGAATAGTCCGGCCTGAGCCCGCTCGGGGCACGGCACGAATGGAGAAGTTCAGCCCGCGTTCGGTTTCCACAATGAAGGTGAATGGTTTTTTACTGACGGTCGCCAGAATGGCACCGCCGCTGTCGGTCTGCTCCTGGTTTGTCAGGCCACCGTCCAGGCTGTTTATCGCCGTGATGCGATCGCCAGGTACTGTGAACAGATTCGGGTCGGTGTTACTCACGGCAATATTTGCCTGACCACCATTGGTCAGGGGGACCACTGTCGGCGCCAGCGTACCGCTGAGGGTCGCGGACATCGCGGGGGCGGCCAACAGCAGACAGCCTGAAATAAATAACGGGTTAATTTTTTTCATTATTTATTTCTCCAAAACGCGCCAGCCAGCTGACACCATCGACACGACTGAACTGAATGACATAGCTTTTAATTTCACTGTAGGGTTTGGAATCCCCAATCCACGTTTTCAGCTCACCCCGGATATCCACGCGGTTCTCTGCCGGCCAGGCACGCATCGACGTCATATAAAAGGTGGAATTAACGTTATTGTCTTTAATGCGTTTCGCATCTTCAGCCAGCTGGACCTTGAGGCTGTTCTGCGAGGCGGGTAATACATACCGGAGTAGCTGCTGATGCTGGGCATCAACCGTTTCCGGCGTGACATTCAGACGCAGGGCAACAAAGGACAGGCCCAGCTGCTCAATATAAGAGGCGTCAGCCTGGTTCTGAGACACCGCAAAGGGTGCACGGAATAACATCGGTGTCACCGCCACTTTCTGTTCCGTCTGCAGACGGTAATTATTTATGCCCTGGATAATATTGGTCGCAAGACTGAGGGTCAGGAGTGTCCCCAGACTGATAAATCCCACAGCGATAACGCGGGTGGTATTTTGTCTGGCACCATGTTCCATATGTTATTTCCCCGTTGATTTATTTAATCCACTGCCGGAAACAGGAGTCCGGAACATCATGAAAGAAACCTTTAAGAAGGGAGGTTGGCAGATACCAGTAAATCAGGTCGCGTAGCCAGGAACTGCCCCGCCCTTTTTTCAGTTTCTTGATACCCCAGAAAACCAGTACCGCTGAAGCTATGCCAAATATGAACTTGCTGGTCCAGAAACCCCAACCGAGACAAATCACGGCCGGGATAAGTTCATCGAGATATAAGCCAAACCAGCGGGACTGGTTAGTCAGTGTTTCCGGGAAACGGTATCGCTTTAATTCGTCTCCCGTCATCACGTGCTTCCTGTCAGTAACCGGCGACCGACATACCGATGGTGATAAAGGTGGAAATAATCGCGAAGCCAAACAGGAACTTCACGTTTTTGGTCATCATGTACATGATGCCGCCGGCGACAACTTCCGCCAGAACCACCCATTTGACGACGCTGGACTGCTTACCAAACGTGCCTTTAACGGTCGCATCCCCGGACTTCATCAGGTCGGTTGCCGTGGTGGTGGCCATCGCAGCATCCGGGAAGAACGCCGCCACAGCAGCAACCGGCAGCGCAACTTTAGCGACTTTCAGGGCTTTCTTTTTATTGAAAACGCGGGACATAAAAGACGGTTTGGTTTTTTCAGAGACAGCAGAGCCCTGAACACTTAATACAGCATTCATATTTATTTCCTTTTAAATAGATAATGTTTAAATGGTAATACCTTCGGGACTACTTATGTTTCAGATACTGACCTCCTTATCACTTCGACTTCAGAACTATAAAAATCAGGAAATTCGAACAGATGTGCTTTGAGACGAAGATAAACTTCATGCGACTTGCTTCTGTTACTTTTATTTTTAGCTGCAATCAGTTTTTTGTTTGTATCCTCATCAAAGCGGGCCATAACAACAGGACCAAAACTCACACTCTTATATGTTACAGTTGGATAAAAATCTGGATAGCGTAAAAGGTGATCCTTAACCCTAAGCACAACCTCCCCAGCCTTACTACGTCCGCTTCTCTCTTTGGCATTTACCAATTTCAGATGCGTATCTTCATCAAGTTTAAAACTTACGCATGGACCTAATGCCGGACGAGTAGTCATTCGCCTCACTTGCACCTCCACTCTACTTTTCAATAGGAGTAGTCTCACAAATAAAACCCCTTAACACAATAGACAAAAGGTCACTATTTATTTAACAATTTATTAACACGACTCCCAATTAATTCTGTAACAACCTTAAAGAATGAAAAGGCCATTCCACTGGCGAATAAAAAATAAAACACTTCTTCTCTCGTGCGGATTGGTAAAGCAGCAAGAATACGATTCACCCTGTTTTTCGATGTTCCAATTGCTATATTTAAAACTTCTGAGATCTGATTGTGGGAGGCACCAAAAGAATATAGAGCCAGAGTCTCAACCTGAACATCAGTTAAAAAACCGAGTGCATTCTTAAATTCGTTGAGTTTTTTTATAAAACCTGAACGAACAGGAGACAGTAAAAAACCGCCTCGTTGAAGATGACAGAACTTCCACAGAGTGAACTCCGTTCCATCAAATGACATCCGTTCTATTATGAAATCCCATCGGTTACCATTAATGGGCAAATTTTCCTCAACGAGCATTTTTCGATCGCCTGAGTAAACTTCGGCGTCAAGAGCTGACAGACGTAAAGAAGAGGAGATTTCCAAACGGTTAAACCATATGTTAACGTTAATATTGTGCAGAAAAGTTGTAGCGAAAGAATGATTGAAATGGGAAAAGGATCCATCACGGAGCCTTATACAAGCAGGATGGCTAGAAAGGTTGACAGTTAATTGCATTTCACGAAAGAAATCCAATTGACTACAGTTAGTGTTTTCAATACGATCCATCGAACACATAGGAGCCTCCTAAACAGGATTCTATGGGCAGCTGATGTGAAGGGTTGGCCCCCTTCACATCAGCGATTCTCAAATTTTGTGAGACCTGAGCCTCTCAAACTATGATAAATGTAACCCACTTCCCTGTCACTAAAAATACGCAGATCATTCCGCTTTTATTTTTTATATTTTAGTTTAATAATCTAGATAGCTTAATGTTGTGTAGTTTACTCTTCGTCACCATCTTCTGATTCTGGAAAGAATGTATCGATCACTTCTTTAGTGTCTTCCAGAATGTTATCAATCATAAATCGCCACTCAAATTTTTGGTTACCTGAGATATGTGGACTCAAACAAGAAATTCCCAAAATTTTGTTGGTTGCAAATTGTGTCTTCAAAACTGTTTCAAGCAAAACCTTATTGAAGGCCATCTGATTAAAGCCGCTTTCTTTCCTTTCCATTTGCGCTTCATAAACTCTCAAGCCTAACTCGACAAGCATCGTAGACACACTGGAAAAACTAACATCTTTCTCCCTGGCGCCCTCAGCTTTTCGTTTCTCCACAATGGCATTAATTTTTTCAGCAACTTCATCGCTAACATATGCCTGTATCTTTGCCATATCCATCCCTTAATATAAAAAGAAATCCCGATACTATTTACAGCCAACCAACTTAGACGATTCACCAACGATTCAATTCGCGATTCGAATCTAGATTCACCGCCTTGAAACCCGACTCATATGGCGAATCACACCACGAATTGAATCTAGAGTCAATTCGCCAATAAAGCTAGATTTCATAAGGGTTGATTCGTTACTGATTCACCCACGATTTATAAGTGAATCGTTAGCGATTCATCTGCGATTCATATATATATTACATAATGAAAGATAGTGTAATTTAGTTGATCATAACTCTATGGTTTAAATAATAAATCTGCAAAATTTTAATTTTGCGTAGTGTGTGGTGATTTTGTGGTGAGGAGTGCATATATGTTGAGTCTCGGTCTTGGATGGGTTAAGGTTATTCCGGGATTTGGCACGGAGGGGAATTCATGAAGGGAGTAGCGTTTGGTATCATCCTGTCTTTAATACCATTGTCATCAATGGCAGCAGACTGCTTTGATATGGCTGGCAGGGATTACAAAATTGATCCGGATCTCCTGCGTGCTATATCATGGCAAGAATCACGATTTAAAATTGATGCGATTGGGCGTAATCCTGTTACGGGTTATGGATCAGGCTTGATGCAAATTGACTCGCAGCACTTCAACGAACTGTCGCGATATGGAATAAAACCGGATCATCTTCTTAGCGATGCTTGTCTTAACATCTACACCGGAGCCTATTATCTGGCTCAGGCGTTTAAAAAGTGGGGCGTTTCGTGGGATGCAGTCGGGGCATACAATGCAGGCTTCAAAAAGACCCCGCGCCAGGCAGCAAGACGTTACGAGTATGCGAAGAAGATCCATTACTACTACACGGCTATCAAAGCAAGCAAACGAACTTCTTCTAAAGATCAGAAAATCGCCATGAACTAAAAAGCCTTCTGATATAAGAAGGCTTGAATTTCTTAAAAATCTACGGCATCTATACCTGGATAATAATCGGCATCACTATCAAAATGAAAAAGCAGATACCCGCCCTCCCGGTGCATTAGTATGAGATTTTTGCGTAAAAATTTTGACACCCCACCTCTTTTTAGCGCCAGAAGATGGCGTTTGAAATCATACATCCTTATAACACAACCATAAGGTGTATCATGTATCCACTCTAAGTAACTATCGCAAGTTAGATAATTGGTTGTTGATGAAAGCACCTGAAGAACTCTGATATCACCTTCTTCCATATGTGAAATACTGATACAGACAGCTTTAAATTCAAACATAAGTATTCCCACCATCAAAACGCCGGACAACTGCCCGGCGCTTATAATTAGCCTTTAAGAGTGCGGAATTTCTCCGCAATTAACCACAATGCCTTATTGAGTTTAACATCACCATCGATTGCTTTTACTGGCCGGGTTGTTGTTCTTTTCCCTTTTTCAGTTCGGCCAGGCAAACCGCCTTTAATCAGATTTTCCTGGACCCTTTGATATGTAGTCCAGATGTCATCTTTTTTATCTTCATAACGGCGCGGATGAATTATCTGTTCAATACTGACCGGAGATTTATTTTCATCTTCATATCGGTAGGTTAATGCAGCTTGTCCAAACAGACGCTGTTCTTCCCTGGTTAATGTAATAGACTTCATGACATCAACGCCTTCAGTTATTTTATCGAAAATTCCCAGAACTTCGTAAGCACCTTCGATAACCCTTCCAACAATATCACCTTTATGAGGTACACGAATCTCACCAAACGACGTACCGCACACAAGGCCATTTGTGCATACAAAACGGAACATACCCGGGATCATTTGATAACTGGACGATCCATCATGCGAGTTAAGAAGAATGATTTCGGGTACTTCTGTTCCTTTATTGGCCCCTTCACGGCGAAGTCTTACCATATGCTTAGTATGCCCCCGTTTATCCTCATCCCTTACTCGTGACTGACAGGCAAAAAATGGCTGGAAACCTTCTTCACGTAATTTATCCAGCAGTGTAATAGTTGGAATATAGGTATAGCGATCACTACGTGAATTATGCTTTTCTTCTGAAAACACAGAAGGTACAACCTTGACTAATTCATCGTTAGTCAGTGGGCGTTCCTGACGAATGGAATGAGTAAGTCCAAATCGGGATGCTAAACGCATATAATTCTCCTTCACCTGTTTAATTTTTAACCATCACCCGTTGAGTTGCCGGGGCCGCGGTTTTGACTTTGTCCGGGGACCTGCTGAACCTGCCCCTGGATATAACCTTCACCCGTTTGAGAGCCGTTCGCCGCAAGGGCGTAAACGAGCACGGCCCGGTGCAGATGTCCGGGGGTGAGCGGGAAATTTTTTTCGGCCTAATGAAGCGGCAGCGGAATGGCCGGGAAAAATTTATTGCGAAAGGCCCTGCCGTCCCCTGGACAGCAAGACGGGTTGTGCTTGTCTCAGCCCCGGCGAATGGACTCAAACGGGTGATACGGGTACCAGGGGAAAGGAGCAGGCACCCGCCGCAACGACGAAGAGCGCGGGCGCGAAACGGCGTTGCCCTGCAGAGTGCCGGCAGCTTTATCGCCGGCACGGTGAAAGCGGCGCGACCGGAACGGTCGCAGCAAGCGCTGCTGTTGACCTTGACCTCAGACATCAGACACTAGCCGTCAGGCCCGAAACCGCTTGCGGGTTCGGCGGAGCTTACCGCGTCTTTTCGCGGTTAGCGGAGTGTGGCTCGACGACTGAACCGCGCCAGCGGGTCAGGAGCCGAAGGTGGCCCCGGAGCAGATTGTGTGAAAGGAAAGTGAGGCAAAGCCAGAGGAAGAGCAGCAGCAAGATGAAGGGTACCGGTCAGGTCAGGACTGAGATTCGCCCTGCTCTTTTCTGTACTGTACAACGCAGTACCAGGCCGAAGCCAGGAAAGCAAAAACGGTGATCAACCCGCGTAATTCGTCACCCGGCTCTTTCCCCTTCAGCATCAGCGTTATGATGATGCCGGCAACGATAATCCACGCAATGCCACTCCAGAGGCGCAGCTTATCCGCCACGACATTAATCAGAACAAAAGCAACGGCCAGGATAGCCCCCCACAGAGCCGGAACAGGCTGAAACGGAATAAAAAACAGGTTAATACCGGTTAAAAGCGTCACGGCTGCAAACATCAGAGACATACGCATAAAATTTCCTCCCTGGACACACTGACTATAAGAATCACTTCTGCTGCTCATCTCCGGGTTTATTATATTCGGGCGCATTTGCGCGCGGCAGCTGCTGACTGTTCAGTCGATGTACGCAGAGCCGTTCATGGAAATATTCGCGCAGGTGTTCAGGCTGTTCCCGTTCAACAAGTTCCGGCATGACGGGCTTGTTCATGCGTTCCTGCCAGGCAACAGCAGCGGCCACCTTATCGACGGCAACTTTATCCTGCTCCTCCTTTGAAAAAGAGGCGATATTCCACTTTGACATATGCATCACCGGTCTGCTTTACAGGAAGATATCCCTGATAATACGCGAATTCCGGGGCAACAGCGACTGACAACGGAGAGGAGAGTGCGCGGCGCCGGAGGCGCGGCGACGTCTCTCTCCGGCAGGCGCAGCCTGCCCGGGTTTTCGCGCGGCCGGAAGCGGCAGAGGTTCCCCCCTGCCCTGTGATTTATCGTGCCTTTCCCCCCTGAAGAATGAAATGGCCGCCAATATAGACGGCGCACTGACAGGTCATGTATTCGCAGATTTCATCCATCACCTGCGCAGTGGTCAGTTCCCGCTGACCGGCATCGCGGCGGCGGGCATTAATCAGGGCTTTGTACTGTCGCAGGATATCGCGGCTTTGTGGTGCAAGTTTCATGTGCTTTCTCCTTAACCGGCGGGCTTCCCCGCCGGATAGTAATCAGTTGCTGAATACATAGCCTTCATGGAAGACATAGCCGCTGCTGAACAGATCCCGCGCATAAGCCTCATAATCGAAATAGACGCGCAGGGATTCAGGCACCTCGTTTAACAGGCCGTGATCCTCCACAAAGCCATAAGCAAAATCCGCCTCGCTTTCAGCCTCGCCACAATACGCCTCATCAAAGGCGTCATAGTCGCACTCGCCGGTATAGTCCGCCCAGGCCACAAACGCGGCAGCGCGTCCTTCGTCCTGCGCCTGCCGGAATGCCTCGATAAACGCCCACTTAACAGAGGATTCAGAGGCAAACTGAGACGGGATCCCTTCCCAGTCCTGAAACATAAACTCGGGGTCATCCTCGGCGGCATGCAACGCCCGGCAGGCGTCATAAAATTCGTCTTCGTCGTCGAAGTCGGTTAAATCAAACCATTTGCCAAAAATACTGCCGCCGTTGTACTGGTGATATGTGCCCACGTAGACGGCCGGAACGGTTACTGATGAAGTCATTTTTGTCTCCCTGCGGGGCGGTGTAACCGCCCCGGTCGTTAATCAGTCCAGCGCGGCGTAAATAGCACTGCATTCGGGGTGAAAGGTGATGTGATTCCAGAGCTGGGCATCACGCAGCATATAAAGGCGAGTCAGCGCCGGGTTACTGCTGTCATGATGGGCCGCCAGACGGCGATTAATCGCCAGGCTGGTCAGAATAATGCCCGCCGCGTCGGCGCTGACAGTGCGATCAAACCAGTTTTCGCTACTGACCAGATGTACCCGGCCACAATCCGGCATCATGTAGCCGCCCCCCTCCGGCAGGCGAATAAAATGCCAGAAGCCGCCCTCATATTCGGGCATCCATTTTTTGGCCAGAGCGTACACCTGTAATTCCGCGAGCATGAAATCCGTGCCGAACAGGTACGGCATAAAAGACAGGCGGTCGGACTCCTCAACATTCAGGACCGGGCATGTATTCACATACTGCATGGATAAACCTCCGTAATCACATAGACTGCGGCACCGGGTTGTGCCGTGCCGACACGACAGCCCGGCGAAAAGCGGAAGATGCAGGGGCGACACCGGAGGCCGCAGCGCAGATATAGCGCGAAGCTGGTCTGGACGGTTTTCGAGCGAAACCTGAGCGAGAAAACGACGGGAAGAACGGCGAGCATCATAAAAAACCTGCGACCGGGCGAGGATGGCGGCGTCAGCGCACCCTTGCATCTGCAGCGGCCGGGCTAAAGTGAAGGCACGGCACTACCCGTCGCGATGCAGGAGGTTGAATACAGGGTTTCTCTCCCCCGTTTTTTGACCACCGGGAGAAAAGCGGAAGCAGATGTCGCAACGCGACAGACGCAGTAATAAGGCCACGGACCGGAGGGATGGGGCCGGGTGAAGCGGAGCCGGCGGCAACGGCAAGCCGGCGACTGCCTTATCCGGGGATGGCGGCGCCAGCGAACTCCAGCCTCTGCGGCTGCCGGGCTAAAGTGAAGGCACGGCACAGCCAGCACACGGCACGGCGATAACAGAGGGTTGTGTTCACCCAAAAGGCCCGGAAACCGGGCCGGGTGGACGCGGAGCCGGCACGGCGACATCCTTATCGCACCACACCTCCTGTGCCGGCAGGCTGACAAGGGAGGGTCCCCCTCCCCTGACGCTCCGGGCTGTCACTCCTGAGTTCTGCTGGCGCGGGCCTCTCTCACCATTTCCCTTAAAACCCGGCGATCAAACCAGCGCCGGACCGGAGTGTCCGTAAAACGCAGCTGATCAGCGATAACCCCTGCGCTCCTGATAGTTTCCTCCCGCTCGTTAACCAGGGTGAGCAGGACCGGGCAGAATCGCGCATCGCGAATAAGAATGGCATCGAGGACCTGATCCAGCCTGTCGGTTTCGTCTTCGTCCAGGCAGTTATCATGATCATACTCCACGGCCAGCAAGCGCCAGTCACCGATCCGCCTGTCCATCAGACGGGGAGTGACGGACGGCGTCAGCGCGGCGGCGATGCGCTTCGTATCCCGGTGGACGATTTCCGATATCTGCGTGAGGGAGGCTTTCAGGAAGGCCAGCAGATCGTCACATTCCGCCGCTGTCAGCCACTCCTGAGCGTAAGGCAGGCGGATAACCTGACAGTCAGCCAGCCGCTCCGGATGCGGATATGCCTGCACCGGAAAGAGATGCAGACGAGCCGGGGTTCCCGCCAGCCGCCGGGCGCTGGCGAGCAACAACGCTGCCCGGCCATACGTCAGCGGCTGACAAAGCTGTTCCGTAAGCGTGAGGATTTCCACGCCACTGAGAGAGCCGCAGGCGGCAAGCCAGCCGGGTACGGTTTCGGGGGCGACGGGCGCCATATCAACAGTGTCGGGCCAGCCAGCCTGGCGCAGCATCCGGTCGCCGTGACGCAGAATAAGCGTGTTAAGGGTTTCTTTTTTCATCATTATCGTCTCTGTCCGGGTTATATCACCCCGCCGCGTGGCGGGGCGATCTGCTGTCAGCTTTTCAGTAATGCCCGCACTTTTGCTGTATCCGCCAGGCGGCGCATTACGCTTTCCGGCACCGGGAGATTGCGATCCCGTGCGGTCCATTCCCTGTCCCACAATGCCTGTTCGGCGGTAATCAGCAGGGTTTCAAGCAGGTCAACCGGCACAGTCACCCTCTGCCCGTTCTCTTTCACCTGGTCTATCAGTGCCATCACCAGGCCGGCTGACACGCCCGACTCAAGCCGTTGTTCTTCCGGTATAGTGTCCATGCGTTCCAGTACTGCCCTTACGTCATGTTCTGAAAAGGAATATTCCATCCCGTCAGCCAGTGCTTCAATATCCGCCGGGGTCCAGATAATCAGGTTCAGCGGGGTTTCTGCGGGATATTGCTCATTCAGCATCCTGCAAAGATCTTCACGGGTTCCGTACATGTTCTCTCCTCAATCCAGAAAGCTTTCATCGAGCATCAGTGCAATATTGAACGCCTCATCCATCAGGACGCTGAGACGTCGCAGACTGATACCGGCAAGCCGTTCCGCCAGTCCGTCGTACCGGTAGTGGTACGTGTCTTCCAGCACTTTCAGGGTGGTTTTCAGGTCGCAAAGATTGTTCGCCAGCCCGGCCATATCGCGGCGCAGGGCTTCGTGTCCGTCGTAATTCATTACGCGGCCTCCGGGAGCCATTCATCGTTCGCCGCCGGGGTATTTACGGCCCGGTGCATGGCGGCCAGTCGTTCGGTTCCGGCCCGGTGGTACTGCGCCAGCATTTCGATGCCGATATAGCGGCGTCCGGCACGGTATGCAGCGACGCAGGTCGAACCGCTTCCGGCAAACGGGTCGAGAACAATCGCGCCAGGGGTGCTGAATGACTCAATCAGCGGCTGTAGCGCCTCCACCGGTTTCTGGTTTGGGTGCAGAGGGTTGCCGGTATACGGGAAAGGCATCACATCCGGCAGCGGTCTGAGGGGTGGCACCGGGCGGCCTTTGGCAAGGACATAAGCCCCTTCATGGCGGTAGTCCACGAATCCGCGACGGTCTTTCGCATTACGGCGGTTGGAAGCATAGGTTTTGGTGAACACAAGCTGGCCCACGGCATAGAACCCCGCCGCCTTCCATGCGGCCATAAAGCGGTCCACACGGTTCCAGCCGTAGAAACTGACCATCAGGGCGTCTTTTTTAAGGACGCGGTACATCTCCAGCGTGGCCGGTTGCAGCCATTCGTCCGTCACATCCCCGGCAATCTGTCTGCCCTGGCGGTCCTTAAAACCGACGAGGTAAGGCGGATCGGTCACAATAAGGTCCACGGCACGGTCGGGGAATCCGCGCATCACATCAATACAGTTCCCGAGAATGAATCTGGACATGGCAGCACTCCTGTAGTCAGAGGGGACAGGAGGTATCACCGCGATACCGTTCCCTGCCGCACGCTGCCTGTTCATCGCGTCCGGTCACGGGTCAGGCCGACCGTGGAATACCGCAGCCGTCAGTCTTTTCGACGGTAAGGATATGCCGCGAAAGCGGCTTGAAGGGCGTTCCTTAAAAGGGCGAGGGACTGGCGTACACTCTCAACGACGCCGGGCCTGAGCGGAAAAGCCGCCCGTCCCGTACCAGACCGGACGCGAGACACTGGCAGCGGGCGGCAGGCTTGCGTTAACTCCAGGCGAACGGGGAATTACCGGCATACCTGTCCACAAATCCGGGGCTTAAGATTGTGGATAACCTGAAGGCAAACGACGGAGAAGCGCGGGAGAACAGACGCCACCACGTCTGTTCTTTTTTTGAACAACCGGAAAGTTTGTATCAGCGGTTCAGGGATTTATCCCCGGCCAGGGACAGGCCAATATAGACGCCAGCCCCCCAGATGACCTGCGACAAAATGAAAACCCACTGCGGAACGTCGAAAACCAGAAGCGGAAGCAGACATACCGTCACAATGCCAATCAGCCGGCTGCCAAATTTTCTTCGCACCGGTTCACTGCTGTCGACGGGAATGCGGGCGAGACGGAGAACATTTCTGAATCCTGGTGACATGAGAACCTCCCTGGGATGCCAGTCATTTGAAATCGGTATAGTAGTGGATGTGATTCGTACTGTTAGTCACCGAATGCACGCCGCATATTTTTCTTTATTTCCCGGGTATCCGACCCGGACACCGGCGCGGCAGATGCTGTCGGCGTATCCGGTACTGCAGCTGCAGCCCTGTTCACGTCAGCGGTGCCGGCCATCTGCTGAACCAGTGCCTGCAGCTCACTGACCGAGGTGGGCGGTACCGGCATACTGGCCAGCAGGCGCGGCAGCTCCGGTGCCGTCGTGTGGAGGGCAAGACCGGTGATAATCAGGTTTCTCAGCAGATCCCCACGCAGACGGGATGACGCTTCCGTCAGCACACTTTCCACCCGTTCCCCACTCCGGCCATTCTGAAGCGTCAGGGTGTAACGCCGGCGCTGGTATTCTGTCTCCGGTGACACGGGCAGAGCAGCCCCACCATTTTCGGGCTCATCCGGAAGGCCGGTGAGTGAGGACCAGGTTCCGGAGACCAGGGCCATCACGGCGCAAAGGCGGACAGCACTTAGCTGCCCGGCAAAGAACACCGGGATCAGCGCCGGTAAACGGGCATCCACCTGGTATACCACCGCCCCGGCGGTGGCGGCGGTACGGATGAACTCACCGCGCAGGGGCTGTGAGATGGTGCTGATGGTTGCCATTGCTGCGATGTCGGTGCGATCGTCGCTGTGCAGATAGAAAGAATACTGGCCGTCCGGCACGTTTAGTCCTCTTTATTGTAAAGGGCAATCTCCCTGGCCAGCGCCATCTGCGGATCGCCTATAACCTCGATACGGTCAGGAGCCAGAGGCCAGGCCTGACGGATAGCTTCTTCTATGAGGGAAGCCCCTCCCCCGACCAGGAATACCCGGTTAACGTTCCTGAAGGCCGTCAGCTCACTGGTGACACGCGCCCCCAGGGAAGTGATCGCCTCTGTTATTTTGTTCCGAACCTCGTCGATTTTACCTGCATCGTTGATCACACGCTGCAGATACTGACGATCATTGCGGTTGCGGATGATAGTGTCAGCGATGAGGGCGCTGGTTTCGCTGTCTGCCGCCCGCAGCGCGCCTGCAGCTGCGCGGGTGACCTGTGACACGCCGACAGACGGATTACCGTGCACCGCACTGATATCATCAAACTGGCCGACAATCACACCGGCATCGAGCGTGGTGCCACCGAGATCGATAATCAGGGTGGTCTCAGCGGGGCCGGGCTTCAGCTCCGCGAGACGGGAGAACGCCGCCGGTAGTGATTCCGGCATCACCTTCACGTCCGTTACGGTAAACGCCCTGCCCTTATTCAGAACCAGCTCACGCATCAGGTTTTCCCGTTTGCGTCGTATGTTCTCCTCGTTCCGCTGGCAGTCCCCGTCGTAATACTCACTCAGGGGCAGCGTCACGGTCAGGCTCACCGGCTGCGGCTCCAGTCCGCTGTTCAGCAGCGCATGATGCACGGCCAGCAGGTTGAGATCACCGTACTGATATTCCACGTTTGTTGTCGGGATGGCATCCCGGCTGACGCTGTCCCAGGTGTATTTCAGCGTACCCACCTGATAGTTGAACGTTGCCGCACTGAATTCCGCCACTTTCCAGCCATGCCGGAAGGAGTTCGCAGAGACACGTGTCTGAAGTTCATCTCCTTCAAACCATGCCAGCTTAACATTAGTTGAACCATCATCGCAGTAAATATTCATCAATATGCTCCGTTAATTACTCTCAATTTGATACCAATTATAAGAGCAAAATGAAAAAATCAAAGCAATATTTCTCAATATGAGCAATATAAAAATATCAAAATGATTAATAGTAGCATTTTGAACATCTTTATTTACTCAAAATGTTCTTAAGGCAGGGGATCTGGATTATCGTCACGCTGTTAAATATGTCGCGGTAGGGATACCCGTTACCGGATACCCCCCGCACAGAGCCCGGCGTGCGCGATTTACGCACCGGGCTCCTGCCTCGGGTGTCTGGCGGTGAACCGCTCCACAGGCCATGGATGAAGAACCCGAACCCTTGGTAGCCATGCGGCTGCCAGTTTGTTTGCTTTCGTCCAGGTCGTATCATCCTTCTGGCTCCTGCGCCTGAGCGCCCGGCGCCAGAGGTTTGTTACGTGTGTCCTGAACTTCTGCATGGTGGGGAAGTTGCCCGGTACCGAGTGATAGTTCAGGTATCCCTGAACCACTCTCCTGAGCCATTTTCCCTGTTCGGGGATTGAGTAATGCCAGCGCCTTCGCAGACCGTCTTTGATGGCTTTCAGAGTTGCCGTCATCCGATCCCGGCGGGTCTTTCGTATCAGCATGAACCTGCCGTTGCGATCTTTCCCGCTGATGTGCGTGAACCCGAGGAAGTTGAACGTTTCTGGTTTGCCTTTTCCCCTGATGGCACGGTTTTCGGCAGCGAAGCGGCCGAACTCCATCAGACGGGTTTTCTCCGGGTGAACCGTGAGTCCGAACTCCCTCAGTCTGCGCTGCATGGCTATACGGAAGCGCCGGGCATCGTATCGTTTGTCGAACCCGATGACGATGTCATCGGCGTATCTGACCATTACCACATTGCCTGTGGCATAGCGACGTCGCCACTGATGCGCCCACAGATCGAAGACGTAGTGGAGGTATATGTTTGCCAGCAGCGGTGAGATGACCGCACCCTGTGGGGTGCCTTCCTCCGTTGCTCGCCATTGACCCTCCTCCGACGTCCCGGCTGTGAGCCACTTACGTATGAGCCTGATTACCCTCCGGTCGCCGATCCGATGCTCTGTGAACCTGATCAGCCATTCGTGGCTCACCCTGTCAAAGAACTGACTGATGTCGGCATCCAGTACCCAGTTTACGTTAGTGCGTACCAGCCCTGTGGCCAGTGCGTCCAGTGCATCGTGCTGGCTTCGCCCGGGTCTGAACCCGTATGAGAACCCCATAAAGTCGTTTTCATAGACTGCGTTCAGGATTTTCACCAGCGCATACTGGACGATCTTGTCCTCCAGCGAGGCGATGCCGAGCGGGCGTTGTTTTCCATCCGCTTTTGGGATGTAGTGACGCCTGCCGGGCTGCGCCCTGTAGCTGCCCTGATGTAGCCTCCGGTGCAGATCTGTTATGTTGTTCTTCATGTTTCCGGCGTAGTCCATCCACCTGATGCCATCCACTCCGGCGGCCGCTTTCCTGCTCAGGGAGAGGAATGCGGCTTCCAGTGCTTCGACTGTCAGCAGGTGGAACAATGCTGTAAACCGTTCTTTCTTCCGCTGCTTCGCAGCTTCCCGCACGCGTGACAGCCTCTGTGACATGCTTTCCCGGCTCTGTGTCCGGCGCATGTGTGGCTGTTCCGCGTTCCCCTTGGCCCCGCTCCTTCGCTCCACTGACTCCGCTCCTTTCGGGTTGTTCGCCTGCTTCGCCGCTACTATGAGCGAGTCCGACTTCTCCTCTCCGTACATCACCGGCTATGACTCCTCGTCTTCCCGGTGCGGGCCATCCCCGACACTGGCAGATGGTCAGAGGGGAGATCTCCCGGTTCCCGCGTAGAGATCGTATTGACATGCCAGGGTCTCAGACCCCGCCGGGTCCATGTGGCACTCGCAGTATCGCACCCTATGATGTTGCCTTCCGTTAACAGTACAACGTCGGCACCCGGTAATTTAATATACATTTCGTGGCTCAATGGCTGGCCTGTCAACACCCCTGTCAACGCTTCACCCCATACCTCGCGGTATGCAACGCATGACTCGGGGACCTTGTGGATTGCTGGTCCTTCAATGGTCGGGGACTTTCACCCCTTGATCTCTACCGGTCTCCCGGCGCACACTGTATATATATACAGTTTCAAGCGAGGGGAAAATACGATGAAGTTCATTCCTGCAGTATCAGAAGCCAGCATAGTAAAAATTCCTTTGTTCACAGAGCGATGCCCTGCGGGTTTTCCGTCACCGGCTGCGGACTACACTGAGTCTGAACTGGATCTGAATGAGTACTGCATTCACCGGCGCCACTCCACCTATTTTGTCAGGGCGATTGGCAACTCAATGACTGATATTGGCCTCTATTCCGGCGATCTGATGGTCGTGGATAAAGCAGAACAGCCGCGGCACGGGGATATTGTTATCGCGGAAATTGAGGGTGAATTTACGGTAAAACGCCTGCTTCTGACGCCACGGCCGGCCTTGCAGGCGATGAACCCGGACTTCCCTTCCCTGTACCCGGATCCGGAAACGCTGCAAATTTTCGGTGTGGTGACGGCCTTCATTCATAAAACCCGGGGGACAGACTGATGTTCGCCCTGGCCGACGTCAACTCCTTCTACGCCAGTTGCGAGAGGGTTTTCAGGCCGGATTTGCGCGGAAAACCGGTCGTCGTTCTCAGTAACAACGATGGCTGCGTTATTGCCCGGAGTGCTGAAGCCAAACGGCTGGGTATAAAGATGGGAACCCCCTGGTTCCAGCTCAAAGAGGCGCAGTTTCCTGAAAAACTGTACGTTTTTTCCAGCAATTACGAGCTCTACGCTAGCCTGAGTAACCGCGTGGTCGCCCTGCTGGAGGAGCTGTCTCCCCGCGTCGAACAATACTCGATAGACGAATGTTTCCTGGATGCCCGGGGAATTGGCCAATGTATGGATCTGGAGGATTTTGGCAGGCAGCTGCGTGGGCACGTTCTCAGTGGAACCGGACTGACGATTGGTGTCGGCTGCGGCGCCACAAAAACACTGGCCAAATCGGCGCAGTGGGCGTCAAAGGAATGGCCACAATTCAGGGGGGTGCTGGCGCTGTCGCCCGATAATCCACGCAGGACGGCAAAATTACTCAGCCTGCAGCCGGTGGAAGAAATCTGGGGCGTGGGGAACCGGATAGCGAAAAAGCTGCACGTTATGGGGATCACCACCGCCCTGCAGCTGTCGCTGACGAACCCCGCGTTTATCCGCAAAAACTTCAACGTAGTGCTGGAGCGCACGGTACGTGAGCTGAACGGCGAGAGTTGCATTTCACTGGAGGAAGCGCCGCCGCCGAAACAGCAGATTGTCTGCAGTCGCAGCTTCGGGCAGCGGATCACCACCTATGAAGAAATGCGCCAGGCCGTCTGCCAGTACGCCGAGCGCGCAGCAGAAAAGTTGCGAGGTGAGCGGCAGTACTGCCGGCATATCAGCATCTTCATCAAAACCTCCCCTTTTGCGGTTAATGAACCGTACTACGGTAACGTGGCCACTGAGAAACTGAACACCCCTACCCGTGACACCCGGGACATTATAGCGGCAGCGGTCAGGTCTCTGGACAGGATCTGGCTCGATGGCCACCGCTACGCAAAAGCGGGGATAATGCTCAATGATTTCAGCCCGAACGGCGTTGCACAGCTGAATCTGTTCGATGACGTGCAGCCACGGCCGCACAGCGATGCGCTGATGAAGGTGCTCGACGGTATTAATCATTCCGGACTCGGGAAAGTCTGGTTTGCCGGACGGGGTATTGCGCCGGACTGGCAGATGAAACGGGAGATGCTGTCACCGGCATATACCACCCGCTGGAAGGAGCTGCCGGTTGCCCGTTTCTGACCGTTGAAATGACAGAAGGGACTTGCCGCCAGAGCTTACTTTACCGATCATACAGATGACTTGTCTCAGGGGGGAACCATGACAAACATCATTCTGTGTGATGTGACTGCCAGCGTCAGCGAACTTAAAAACGATCCGGTGGCCACCGCCAGTGCCGGCGGCGGCTACCCGGTCGCGATTATTGACCGCAACCGCCCTGTTTTTTATTGTGTGCCCGCGGCTCTGTATGAACAAATGCTCGATGCGCTGGACGAAAAAGACCTGGTGCAATTGATCACAGAACGTCAAAACCAGCCGCTGCGTGAAGTGGATCTCAATCAGTATCTGTGATGTGCTCCGGTGCGAGGAGCAAGGAATGTATTAAATCAATGTTAAGGAACAATATGGGTAGCAAAATCGCAGGTGTGGTTTTCTTATTCTTCACTGTCTGGGGAATGGCTTCAGTGATTGAATTGCAGTACTGGCGTAACGCTGATACCTATCCTGTCTGGCTGACAAAACATCTCCGGATCTCTCCCGAAAATAACGAAAAGAGCCTGATAAGGATAGGAATGGAAACCTTTGACAAGGTATGTGGTGATAACAGGGGCCTCCTTGCCGTCACCCAAAAACAAAACGGTATGTTTATGCGCTGTGATGATTCCCCCGGATTTTTTTCATGGATCAGCGGCGTTTACAAAGTCAGTTAATCAGATAACGTGTTGGACTTTCAATATGTTACCCACACGGTTATCCCCCGTTACTGTGGATAATCAATATATTGTGTCTCAGACAGCTGCTTTTTCTACCATATGTTGTGTCCCTGATATCCCCTCGGACGGCGTGACAAACGACATCACACTGGAGACGCTGATGACGGGACCATGTTCATCCAGGGTCGTAAGAACGGCCGGGACTGGTAACCGGCCGGACGAAGGACCGGCCAACGCGCAGCGGCGGCAGCTGGTTTTAAAAATGCTGGCGGAAATTTAAAATTAAGCCGCACACCCCGCGAAATTTTGCAAATTTCACTCAACATGCTTCGTTCAGATCCCAACAGAGCTTTCACCATCACCTGTAATAGCCGCCCTGCTGCGTGATTACTCCGCTCAACAGGTTGCTGGCGACAAGCCAATACCTGTTCGTGACAGGCATTGCTTAACCGTTGTCCCAAACTAATAATGTGCCGACGATGCAGGTGGGACCGTGCTCCCAGGCAGATTACCTGACCGACGATGCAGGTGGGACCGTGGTCCCAGGCAGATTACCTGACCGACGACGCAGGTGGGACCGTGGTCCCAGGCCGATAAGCTGACCGGCGATGCAGGTGGGACCGTGGTCCCAGGCAGATAAGCTGACAGATGACGCAGGTGGGACCGTGGTCCCAGGCAGATTACCTGACCGATGACGCAGGTGGGACCGTGGTCCCAGACAGATAACCTGACCGACGACGCAGGTGGGACCGTGGTCCCAGACAGATAACCTGACCGATGACGCAGGTGGGACCGTGGTCCCAGACAGATAAGCTGACCGATGACGCAGGTGGGACCGTGGTCCCAGGCAGATAACCTGACCGACGACGCAGGTGGGACCGTGGTCCCAGACAGATTACCTGACCGGCGATGCAGGTGGGACCGTGGTCCCAGAGAGAATATTCAGGCCAGTTATGTTTTCTGGCCTGTGAGAAAGGAAATGAAGTAAAGGGAGATCACCGTAGAATAATGCGTGTCCGCATCAGACTCCTGGTTTCTCAAGCTCCTTAAGAATGGCTTCTATTTTCTCTATACACTCCGCAGGAATGCGGGACTTATCCAGGTTAAGCACCATTTTATCGCCCTTATACAATGCTGTTGCCCCTGGAGCAAACTGATGACGTGAGCTCAGATTAACTCTTGATGCGGGAGATTGTTTCAGTACGGATGTTAAAAGACTAATGACCTCTTCAGCTTCAAAGATTAGTCCCGCTTTCTTCTGATCGTGGAGAGTCTCAGCCTGCTGCTTCAGTAATTCTTCTTTATCTGCAAAAGCCTTCTGAAGGGCTTCACCTGACCGGGCAGACAGTTCTCCAGGATGTGCAAACAGGGCAACAACGGATTTAGGCAGTTTGGCCGTATTGATACAGCGGGTAATGATCTTACGAGAGATGTTTTCCGCATCGGCAAGCGCAGAAATGTTTCCAGCAAACTCATTCTGCAGCCGGCTTGTATAACGCAGGCCACGTTCATAAGCACTTGTTGGGCGATAATCGTTACCCAGTCGGGACAATGCAGCCATCTGCTCATCGTCCAGTTCACCAACCAGAACGCGATAATCACTTTCCGTCAGGATTGCGGCTTTACGGCGACGGCTGCCGTCTGCAATTTCTATGACATCAGAAACCCGGCGGCCAAAAGCTGGAGTCTGCTGACCGGTCAGTAAAAAAGATGGGATAAGATCATCCAGAGCATCTTCGGTAAGCAGTTCCTGATCGCGCTCATTGCCTGACCATACGCGTGAAGCGCTCTCAACAGTGTCTCCCCGGAGCACTTCAAGGGTAAATTTTACTTCACGGCCACATACCGGAAGAGAGATGGCATTACCGCGAGCCATGGCACCCACGCGCGCAATTAATGAATCCACCATAGGCGCGGCTGGCGCCGGTGATGAAGTATCTTCAGTCGATTGAGTGTGTGTGGTATGTCTTGGAATGACAGGAGCACGCTTCATTATCTAATCTCCCAGCGTGGTTTAATCAGACGATCAAAAATCTCATTGCAAACAGGTTCCCAGATAGAAAGGGCGTTACGCCAGGCGCCGGTTGAAGAACGTTGATCAATTGCCTGTTCAAAAACGGTTCTCATACGGATCTGACCTTTGCCGACTTCATCCGTTTCGCGCACAACATTTTTAAGGACCATGCTTCCCCAGGCATCCCGAATTTGTTCTTCCATCCACGGGGACTGCGAGCCATTATTATTACTGTATTTGGTAAGCAGAATACGGACATCTGGCTCGAAGCCTTTAAGATCCACGTTCTTAAGCAGGTCACGAAGCATATCGAAAAACTGCAGTGCGGAGGTGTAGTCGAACAGCTCTGCCGGAGTAGGGACAATCAGAACATCAGCAGCGCATACAACATTTATCGTACCGATACCAAGGTTGGGTGCGCTGTCGATAACTATCACGTCATAATCATGAGCGACAGTTTCAATGGCCAGACGGAGCATCAGGTGCGGGTCAGCAGGTAATTTGCCTTCGTCAAATTTCCCCATCAGCTCGGTTTCAATGCGGTGCAGTGCCAGACAGGACGGGATGATATCAAGGCCAGGCCAGCAGGTGGGCTTTATAGCGTAGCTGGCGTCATCCTTTTCCCCAAGATAAAAGGGCAGGAGAGTGTCCTCAGCATGAATATGAAGATCGGGCACCCATCCGTGATACATAGAAGCAGTTCCCTGTGGGTCATTGCCTTCAACAAGCAGAACACGGAGTCCTTTCAGAGCAAGATCCTGAGCCAGGTGAACGGATACTGAGGTTTTGTAAACACCACCTTTGTGAGCTGCAACGCCAATCACCGGCGGAAACGCATCTTCAGCACGGCGCAGTCGTGTACCAAATACATCCCGCATGTGATTGATTTGTTCGATGGTATAACCAACGCGTTGCTCAACTCTCCCACGGGTTTCCATATCAGGGTGCGGCAGCCGGCCAGCTTTCTCGGCATCCCTGATAGCCTGAGATGACACGCCAACTAAATCTGCCGCTTCACCAATCCTCCAGCGCCGGGTTATTTTCCGGGCTTCCGGACTGTCATCATTAAACTGTGCAATGGCGATTGCTTTCGTCATTTCATGACCAGCACTTATGCACTGGTTGAGTGTATCCATGAGTCCCATACTGAACATCCTTTAATCATCACTTTGCATTATTTTATTAAATCTTGGAATTTATTGCAAAGCAACAATAAAATCGCAAAGTACACGAAAAAGTGCAAAGTGAACCACATTGGGTAATGAAAGAACGCAGGGGATTACAAAAGAGTACATACCGCAGTCAATTTTAATCACTGCCGCTCGCCGCAGTAAGCGATCTCACACAGTGAGAAAGCGGCGAGGAAGCGGAAAATCACAGAATTCACAGATTGCACGTACGTCGGGTTGGTAAAGATGGCTCGGGATCAGCCAGTTATAATGAAATTGACTGCGGTATGTAATATATTGACTATGGTATGATGCTTACCGCATCTGTGTCGAGGAAGAGGAAAGACGACTCAGCATACCGCAGTCAATGTTTTATTGTTGTACCTGTAGATCTCAATCTTCCAGAGCGTATTCAGGAAAATAAGGCCAGGGTTCTGGATATCTGGTGTGGCGCTTCCGGGCTTGTATCTGGGTTATTCATGGTCTCGATCCAATAATTGATCCCAAGGAGATCATAATGAGATCCAAAAGAGATCCCCGGATCGCTCCAGCATGCGCTGTAACTGGCTTTAACGTCTGTCTGGATCGACTGTGGAATGTAAAATGTTGACTGTTATATGCATAATCTAATACTGTGATATGCAACGGTATTTACTGAGGTATGTATATCCGTTGACTGCGATACGTATTACTACATCCTTTTGTGGATAACCGTTGAGGATCAAGATGACGAGCGAAAATAACAGCTTACTTCTGAACCTTCAGGAGGTTGATAAGACAACCGGTGAAGTTGTTAAGCTGGATGTCAACAGCACCAGTACCGTGCAGCCAGTAGCGCTCATGAGACTCGGTCTCTTCGTCCCAACTCTGAAATCAACAGGGAAGAGCAAGGCGAACCGGAAAAACGTTACAGACGCTACTGAGGAGCTTGTACAGCTGTCCATTGCCAAAAGCGAAGGATACACTGACGTTAAGATCACCGGTTCGCGTCTTGATATGGACACGGATTTTAAAGTCTGGCTGGGGATAATACGCTCCATGTCGGAGTATGGGGTAAAAAGTGACACCCTGGAACTGTCGTTCGTCGAATTCGTTAAGATGTGCGGATTTGACTCCCGTCGTTCAAACAAAAAAATGCGCGATCGCATCAGTAATTCCCTGTTTAAACTCGCCTCGGTTACGCTGAAGTTCCAGAGCGAGACCAAAGGATGGACCACCCATCTGGTGCAGTCAGCCTATTATGACATCAACGAGGATATCGTTGAGATCAAGGCTGAACCTAAGCTGTTTGAGCTTTACCACATGGACAGAAGGGTACTGCTGCGGCTGAAAGCCATTGACGCCCTGCAGCGCAAGGAATCAGCCCAGGCGCTTTATACCTACATCGAAAGTCTTCCCCAGAATCCTGCACCTATTTCCATGAAACGGATGCGTGACCGGCTGAATCTCACCTCAAATGTCTATACGCAGAACCACACGGTGCGTAAGGCGATGGAGCAGCTGCGGGATATTGGTTATCTGGATTACACTGAGTTTAAACGTGGCCGAGCCACCTATTTCAGCGTGCATTATCGCAACCCCAAACTCATCAGTGGTCCTGTGAAGGTTCCGCGCAAAGAGGAAGAAGAGAAGGCGCCAGAGCAAAATTATGACGAAGTCATTAAGGCGCTGAAGGCTGCTGGCATCGATCCCCTTAAACTGGCCGAAGCTCTCTCAGCGATGAAGCCAGAAAATTGACTGCGATATGCATAACATGACTGCCGGATGCCGCTAAGGACATTCCATTGACTGTGATATGCATCACGCATACCGCAGTCAATATGTGTTCTCCATCATGTCTGCCATGATCGAACAATATTGACTGTCATATGTGATTTCAGGCCGTGATACGCAGATATTGACTACGGTATGCGGGTTTAACGGCGATATTCCCAGGTCTGTGCACTGCTCCACACGTGTTAACATGCCACAGTCAATTTTTCAGTAAAGCTCTATACCCCTTACGAAAATCTCAATCGGATGCTGAGACGGTCATGTTACCTGACGGTATCCGTTCCCCTGTGTATTGCAGGTTTAGCCCGGCAGGATGAGACTGCAGCTGTCTGTATAACCCGGCGCCAGCTTCACACTGCTAAATGCGAACAGGAGACCGATGGCAGAAGGGAGTGAGCCACAGGGGTGAATGACTTTCGCAATTAACGGGATGATTCACTGAGTTTTCAGGAAACAATACACTGTGGGATGTACGGCCTGTGTCCTGTCTTGTCTGCGGTATGTCGATGCCTGCAGGCTTGCAGGTCACCGTGCAAGACCACGGCTGTTCAGTCATCCGAATGATGTCCTGGTGTGCTGGAGCAGGGAGGGGCACTGAATGCGCTCTGCTCCTGTATTTCGTATTAGCGGAATACAGGACGTCATGCCAGGCCCGTCAATCTCAGCCGGCCGGGGGCAGGGAGCGAAGGATCTCCGCGGCATCTCGCCCATCACCGGTAAAGGGAACGGCCAGGGTGGCAGCCATGTCCAGCGCAAATACCCGGGTATAGACTTCCATCGAGCGCGGATCCTTATGCCCGGCCAGTGCCTGGATGACCTTCCTGGGCTGCCGGTGATAAAGCATGTGCATAATATAGCTGTGACGGAAAGTATGCGGCGTCACGGGGATCGAAAAATGCACGCCGTCAGCTTCAGCCCGCTTCACCGCCTGTTTCAGCCAGTTGCGCATTGTCTCATCCGTGACCGGCCATAACGGCTCACGCCGGCGGGGGCGGGTGGTGACCATCCAGCTTTCCATCTGACGCACAAAACTGGCATCCGTCAGCGGTACCAGACGCACTTCATCTTTTGGCGGCCGGCCACGACGTGCCCGCACTTTTTCCGACAGCACCCGAACAAAAGGGCGCAGACCATCCAGGTCGAACGATTCCGGGGTGAGCGTCCGGGCTTCACCGATACGGATCCCGGTATTCCACATGGTGGCGAACAACATGTGGTGACGCTGGTCAGGCATATACCAGAGGAGGGCGCTCACTTCCGGCGCCAGGAGGTAAGCCGGCGTGGCACCTGTTGAGGTGGCCATCCGCCGGAGTGCCACCGCGGTCGCAAAATCAACGCCCGGGGCGATCGGCAGCAGGGAGACGCGTTCTGGTGAATTCTGCAAGGGAATGATGCTGTTCATGAGTTATTTTTCACGTAGCGCACGCACTGTTTATGGATACAGGTATTTTGCACCTGACGGGCCGATCCTGCCATGACAATAAATCGCAGCGCGCGGATCCTTTTGTTGTCTTATCCCGCATTATTGCGGGAAAAACCAAATGCGTAAAGGATCCTTTTTCTGCTCAGATCCTCCATGAAGCCAGTCATGACGCGGGCTGAGGGCTGTTTTACGGTTTTTGGGAGAATTGGAGTAATGCCAGGATGTACATGTTAGGCAGGAAAAAGAAGAGAAGAGAGCGCTACGCGATTTCCGGCCTGGTACACCCCTGTAACCTTGCGGGATTTCGCGTAACGCTTTCATAAGTTTACAACAGAAGAGAAAAGATATTTGCTGAAAAATGAAGTCCGTAAGTTAAATAAAAAATCATGATCCGTCCGGCACTATGTACTTAGCTGTCGTTTAGGTCTTAGGTGTTTTTGCTAAATTACGATGGTATCCCTTGTCAGAGTAATCTGGCTTGTCCTGCACATCTTCAGGTGACAATCCAGTGCAATTTCAGGGGTTAATCCTTTTGTCGTCAGCAGAATCTATCTATAAACGGGCTGTTTGTTGGTTCGCCAGAAGGAAAAAATTTAGCGTCTGAAGTGGTCAACAAAAACTGGCCACCGCGTTAGAGTTTTTCCAGTATCGGTTTTCTGATTCGTTTGGCGGTAACCCACCATTATATTCGTGCGGTCTTAGTGCGCTGTAATATCCAACGATATAGTCCGTTATTGCGTGAGCTGCATCGCTGAAGCTTACATAGCCCGTCGCCGGCACCCATTCGTTCTTCAGACTCCTGAAGAAGCGCTCCATTGGGCTGTTATCCCAGCAGTTTCCACGCCGACTCATACTCTGCCTGATCCGGTATCGCCACAGTAACTGCCGGAACTGCCTGCTCGTATAATGACTGCCTTGGACGCCCTTCTAAGAGTCAAGCTGTTATCGGGATACTGTTGATCCGCCTGTTTTGATTGCGCAGTAACGTGTAAACTTCGCGGGAGATATATCGCTTTAGACAGCGTATCGCTTCCATTTTTGTATGTCCTTCGGCTACACGCCTGGCGACATATTCCTTTGTTTTTGCGTCAGTTCGTAAGCGTCCGATGGCGATGATGTGAAGTGCACTATTTGCAGCACGATCTCCACCACGATTAAGTCGGTAACGGTTCGTTTTTCCAGAAGAAACGGGGACCGGGCTGACACCACACAGTGCCGCAAATCCTGATTCTGATCTTAACCGTTGAGGATTGTCTCCGGCAGTGATCAGCAACTGTGAAGCGCTTTCGTATCCGATAGCATTACGTTTAATCAGCTCAGGTGCCAACTCGTCGACAATTGCCGCAATCATGACATCCAGATCAGCGATTTCGTCATGTAACTCGAGATAGCGTCGGGCAAGGGACTTTAATGAAATGCGATAAACGTTGGTTACATTGCGGTATTCACTGGCATCAGGTCTCCAGGAACCCAGGGTCCTGATGAGCTGCATGCGCGTCATATTTCTGAGCTGTTCACGTAATTCATCCGGGGCAGAGATAATATTTGAATGGATAATCTGGAGAGCGACTCTGCGGGCTGATATTGCTGTTTTTCGGCAAGTTTTTAATACCCGCAGGGACTCAATCATGCCATCACGCGTTTTGGGAGTAACTGTCCTGATGCCTGAGAATGCTGCATGAGCGGCACATTCAGCATCAATTGTGTCACTTTTACCCCGTTTGCGTCGCTCCATCCGGTCTGGAGCAGTCACCTCAAGAACTTCTAACCCGGCGTTCTGAAAATAACGAAGCAAACCGGAACCATAGGTACCTGTGCACTCAACACCAATTCGCTTTAATGTCCCAAACGAGGTCATCCATGCCAGCATCTGCCGGTAACCTTGTCGTGTTGTGGAGAAATACTGAGTCCCAAGGACTTTATTGTTCTGATCTACGACAGCGGCAACGTGCAAATCTTTATGTGTATCCACGCCACCCACAACGGCAGCTTCGGTAACTTTATCAACCATGACAGAGCTCCTGTGAGGAAACAGAGTTGAATCTCCAGACAGATAACCCGGACAGGACAGTAACGAGACAAGCCGTCAGGCCCTTCTTGAGTCACGCGCATCGGTGAGGAGATGCCTCGCATGAAGGCGCTTCCGGCAACCGACGGGTCCAGGGCAGGACACAAAAGGTCGATCGCTGTGTGAGTCAGGATGCGGGAAGGTCTTCACTGCATCAGTAATCACACCAATCTGGTTAAACGGCAAACTAAGTGGTGGTAAAGACTGACATCGGCATTATTACTATCGCTGTGGAACATCACCCCGACTGGCTTACCACGGGTTTCCCATGCCATTTCCAGTGCTTTCATGGTGAGCCTGCTGTCCGGCGAGAACGACATGGCCCAGCCCACTGGCTTTCTTGCGAACAGGTCGAGAACAACGGCGAGGTACGCCCAGCGCTTACCCGTCCAGATATAGGTCACATCACCGCACCACACCTGATTTGGTTCCGTTACGGCGAACTGTCGCTCAAGATGATTCGGGATAGCAACGTGCTCATGACCGCCACGCTTATACCGGTGAGTCGGCTGCTGGCAACTGACCAGCCCCAGCTCTTTCATGAGTCTGCCAGCAAGCCAGCACCCCATCTGGTAGCCTCTCTGGGGTGCCATTGTGGCGATGCTTCTTGCTCCGGCAGAGCCGTGGCTGATGCCATGCAGTTCAAGTACCTGACTGCGTAATACAGCCCGTCTGCCGTCTGGCTTTTCAGGACGGTTTTTCCAGTATTTGTAGCTGCTGCGATGAACCCCGAACACATGGCAGAGAGTGGCCACAGGATAACGCGCCCTGAGTTTCCCGATTATCGAGAACTGTTCAGGGAGTCTGACATCAAGAGCGCGGTAGCCTTTTTTAATATTTCATTTTCCATTTCAATACGTTGTAGCTTTTTCCTGAGCTCACGGATTTCAATTTGTTCCGGGGTAATGGGGGAGGCTTTTGGTGTTTTGCCCTGCCGTTCATCACGTAATTGTTTCACCCATCGCGTCATTGTGGAAAGGCCGACATCCATAGCGCTGGCTGCATCTGCCACGGTGTAGTTCTGGTCAACGACCAGTTGAGCGGATTCGCGTTTAAACTCTGCGCTGAAATTTCTTTTTTTCATTATGACACCTGTGTTGTTCTGAGGTGAGCATATCACCTCTGTTCAGGTGGCCAAATTCAGTAAACCACTTCAGACCGCGTTTCTGACAGGAACCGGGTGAAACAAGCAACAAACCCCCAACAAACCTACCAGAAACGCAGGAGATGAATTTTACCTCGCTGCATATAAATACACAAAAGTGCTTAGGTTCTAATTTCAATACATTTGCCTCCCCTCCCCCCTGTTTCTGCAACTTTTCTCATTAAGTCATAACATGCCCCCGGCATTTTCACCGGGTAGAACTCAATTAAAAGCACCTTTAAGAATGCTTTTAAACGCGCTACAATGAACACTTAAACCCAGGAGGTAACATTATGGCATTTCAGGTTCTGACCACTACAGCAGCTAGCATTACTGAACTTAAACGTGACCCTATGGGTACTTTCCACGCCGGGGATGGCGCTCCGGTAGCCATTCTTAATCGTAATGAGCCTGCATTCTACTGTGTGCCACCGGCACTCTATGCCCAGTTGATGGAGCTTCTGGAAGATGAAGAGCTGGGACGGATGGCTGATGAGCGAAGCGGAGAAAAGGTTATAGAGGTCAATATTGATGACCTATAAGCTGGCTTTCAACGAATCCGCTCTGAAAGAATGGAAGAAGCTGGGTCATACACTACAGGTACAGTTCAAAAAGAAACTCAAAGAGCGCCTGGAGAACCCCAGAGTTCCGGCATCACAGCTACATGGACGTAAGGACCAGTATAAAATTAAGCTACGTGGTGCCGGATATCGCCTTGTCGGTGATGCTGCCAACTTACTGATTTAGTGTATGATGGTGTTTTTGAGGTGCTCCAGTGGCTTC
>OGLE01000309.1_pt1 | contig 49365 bp, 46 predicted proteins | sample 1572671 | NCBI WGS metagenome assembly OGLE01 (sample SAMEA2581923, study PRJEB24529) | metagenome | biome: Human gut stool | place: China | collected 2011 | reverse complement strand
CCTACACCGATGAAGAGACCGGCCAGACCATTATTGCTGGTATGGGCGAGCTGCACCTGGAGATCATCGTTGACCGTCTGCTGCGCGAGTTCAAGGTTGAGGCAAACGTGGGCGCACCCCAGGTTGCTTACCGTGAGACCATCCGCAAGGAGGCCAACCAGGAGACCAAGTACGCACGTCAGTCCGGTGGTAAGGGCCAGTACGGTCACGTTAAGATCAAGATCGAGCCCAACGAGCCCGGCAAGGGTTACGAGTTCGTCAACGCTATCGTTGGCGGCGCTATCCCGAAGGAATACATCCCTGCTATCGACAACGGTATTCAGGGTGCTATGAAGGCTGGCGTTCTGGCAGGCTATCCTGTTGTTGATGTTAAGGTCACCCTGTGGGATGGTTCTTATCATGAGGTCGACTCCTCTGAAATGGCCTTCTCCATCGCTGGCTCTATGGCATTCAAGGATGCTATGCGCAAGGCTGATCCTATCATCACTGAGCCCATCATGAAGGTTGCTGTTATCGTTCCTGATGAATATCTGGGCGATGTTATCGGTGACCTGAACGCTCGCCGTGGTCAGATCCAGGGCATGGAGGCTATGGCCGGTACCCAGCGTGTCAACGCATTTGTGCCTCTGGCTCAGATGTTCGGCTACGCTACCGACCTGCGTTCCAAGACTCAGGGTCGTGGCCAGTATGTTATGGAGCCCTCTCACTACGAGCCGGTTCCCAAGAACATTGCTGACCAGATCATTGCTGGCCGTACCAAGGGCTAAGCGCTGAAAAGCATAAGAATTTTGCCGGGGTAGTGTAACTCCGGCAAAATTTCCTGTAAAAGCACTTGATTTTACAGGGCAAATTTAGTAGAATAGCCTTGCAGTGCAATGTCTGCATTTTGCAGGGTTGTTGTAACCAATATCAAAACCTAAATTAAGGGAGGATATTCCAATGGCTGAAAAGGCAAAGTTCGACCGTTCTAAGCCGCATGTTAACATCGGCACCATCGGTCACGTTGACCACGGCAAGACCACTCTGACCGCTGCTATCACCAAGTACCTGGCTCTGAAGGGTGATGCAGAGTTCATGGACTACGCTAACATCGATAAGGCTCCTGAGGAGCGTGCTCGTGGTATCACGATCAACTCCGCTCACGTTGAGTACCAGACCGAGAAGCGTCACTACGCTCACGTTGACTGCCCGGGCCATGCTGACTACGTTAAGAACATGATCACTGGTGCTGCTCAGATGGACGGCGCTATTCTGGTCGTTGCTGCTACCGATGGTCCCATGCCCCAGACCCGTGAGCACATCCTGCTGGCTCGTCAGGTCGGCGTGCCCTATATCGTTGTGTTCATGAACAAGTGCGATATGGTCGACGACGAGGAGCTGCTGGATCTGGTCGAGATGGAGATCCGTGAGCTGCTGAGCGAGTACGACTTCCCGGGCGATGACACCCCGATCATTCGTGGTTCCGCTCTGAAGGCTCTGGAGGCTCCCAACGATCCTGAGGATCCCGCTTACGCTTGCATCAAGGAGCTGATGGACGCTGTTGACTCCTACATCCCCAACCCGGATCGTGAGGAGGACAAGCCCTTCCTGATGCCCATCGAGGATGTCATGACCATTTCTGGCCGTGGTACCGTTGCTACCGGTCGTGTTGAGCGTGGTATGGCCAAGGTTGGCGATGCTATGGAGATCGTCGGCATCAAGCCCGACCGTCTGAACACCACCATCACCGGTCTGGAGATGTTCCGTAAGTCTCTGGACTTCGCTGAGGCTGGCGATAACATCGGCGCTCTGCTGCGTGGTGTTGATCGTTCCCAGATCGAGCGTGGCCAGGTTCTGGCTAAGCCCGGTTCTGTGCACCCCCACAACGTCTTTGAGGCTCAGGTCTACGTCCTGACCAAGGACGAAGGCGGTCGTCACACTCCCTTCTTCTCCAACTATCGTCCTCAGTTCTACTTCCGTACCACTGACGTGACCGGCATCATCACCCTGCCCGAAGGCACCGAGATGTGCATGCCCGGCGATAACGTCATGATGCACGTTGAGCTGCTGACCCCCGTTGCTATGGAAGAGGGCCTGCGTTTCGCTATCCGTGAGGGTGGCCGTACCGTTGGTTCCGGCGTTGTTGGCAAGATCATTGAGTGATTTTGTCCTTGAACGTAAGTTCCAAGGCTAATTAGCAATTTATAAAGACCTTCCCGTTCCGGAGAGCGGGAAGGTCTTTTTGTTTGTTTATGGCAGCTACAAACGGCTTTGTTTCACAGCTCCTTTACCGGGTCAGGGTGTTATAGCAGTCTGCAAAGGCCTGCAGAAAGACGGTCACTTCCTCTTCTGTGGTAATGTGGCTCAGGCTGATGCGCCAGGAGGAAAGGGCGTTGCGCCGGTCTTGACTGACTGCAAGCACTGCGCGGGAAGGCAACCCATCGGACGAACAGGCGGATTTGACCGAGACGCATACCCCGCGTGTGTCCAACTCCCGCTGGAACACGGTACCCTTTACGCCCTGCACGCTCAGGTTCAGGATATGCGGCACAGCGTTTGCCGGGCTGTTGATGCGTACTTTTGGATAGCGGGAAAGCTCTGCACGCAGCCGGTCATTCAGGCTGCGCACAGTTGCGGCGCGGGCTGGCAGCTCCGCAGTAGCCTTTTCCAAAGCCAGCGCCAGCGAGCAGGCAAGGGCTATGGTAGGTGTGCCGCTGCGGTAGGGGGTAGTGCTCTCTCCGCCGTGGATGAGGGGCGGCAGTGCCAGCCCCAGCCGCTTTACCAGCACACCGATGCCGTTGAGCCCGTAAAACTTATGGGCTGTCAGGCTCATGGTGTCCATGCCCTCAAACTGCACAGGAATTTTCCCCACAGCCTGCGTGGCGTCCACATGGAAATGGCAGTTGGGGTATGCCTTTAAAAGCTCTGCAATCTCTGCAATGGGCTGTACTACACCCAACTCGCTGTCCACAGCGGTCACAGCAACCAGAACGGTGTCCGGGCGCAGCCGCTGTTTCAGGTCAGCGAGGTCCACCGTGCCGTCCGGCAGGATGTCCAGCAGCTCCACCTCGTACCCCTGCTTTTGCAGCGCCTCCAGACTGCCGCTGACGGACGAATGCTCCAGCGGAGTAGAGAGGATGTGCCTGCCTGCTGCACCTCCCAGCGCTGCCAACCCCTTCACGGCAAGGTTGTTGGCTTCGCTTGCACCGGAGGTATAGATGATGCCCGCAGGCGGTGCGCCCAGACAGCGGGCAATGCTGCCGGTCGCCTCGTTTATAGCAGCCTTTGCGGTAGTGCCTGCCTGATGGTGGGCGTTGGCGTTGCCCGGGTAGCGCCGCTCAGCTTCGCAGAAGCATTGCAGCACCTCCTCGTCCACAGGGGTGTTGGCAGAGTAATCCAGATAGAGCATAAAGCCTCCTGTAATATCAACACATTATAATGGTAGGAAATAAGAACAGGCTCTATTATAGGGCATTCCGTCCAAAAGCGCAACCCCCGCAGCCCACGGCGCAGTGTAACCGGCAAGAAAAAGCTGTCAACACCTTGCTGGAAAGCCCAAAATCTGCTATACTTAACAAAAAGGCCGCAGCGTTGCTGCTGCCTTGCCGGAGCGATTCCGGTTGTTGGAAAGAACACAAAAAGAAGGGGAGGAGCACAATGTTCAAGCGCGAGCGACTGCATAGCTGCTTCTTTCCCATTTTTGTGTGGAGGTCTTGTTCCTGAAATTCAGAGGCACTGCTGTTTCAACGGCAATGCCTCTTTTTTTGGGAATAACAGGATAGGAGGTTTTCTATGAGCGAAAAGATCGATTACTCCAAGGGCGTATACGACGCCAAAAAGCTGGGCACCGGCAGAATGTTTATTCTGGGTGTGCAGCATATGTTTGCTATGTTTGGCGCAACGGTTCTGGTGCCGCTGCTCACCGGCCTGAGCGTTTCCACCACTCTGCTGTGTGCCGGTCTGGGCACGCTGCTGTTCCACCTCATCACCAAAAAGAAGGTCCCGGCATTCCTCGGCTCCTCCTTTGCGTATCTGGGCGGCTTCTCCATCGTGGCTCCCATGCTGGCTGATGCCGATGGCAACCTGACCGTTGCCAACACTAAGATGCTGCCTTATGCCTGCGCTGCCATTGCATTCTCGGGTCTGGTCTATCTGGTGGCCAGCCTGCTGATCTCCACCTTTGGCATCCGCCGCATCATGAAGTTCTTCCCGCCGGTGGTCACCGGCCCCATCATTATCTCCATCGGTCTGATCCTTGCTCCCTCTGCTATCACCAACTGCCAGTCCAACTGGCTGCTGGCCTTTGTGGCACTGGGCACTGTCATCGTGTGCAACATCTGGGGCAAGGGCATGGTCAAGATCCTGCCCATCCTCATCGGTGTGCTGGTCTCCTACGCAGTGGCACTGGTCACCGGCGCAGTGGATTTCCAGAAGATCTCCGAGGCCGCTTGGCTGGGCATCCCCCTGCACAAAGAGGCTATGGGTCTGTTTGCCATTGACGGCAGCCCGGAGTTCATCAGTGCGCTGTTCACCATTATCCCCATCGCACTGGCTACCATGATGGAGCACGTTGGCGACATCGCTGCCATCAGCGCCACCGTCGGCCACAACTACATCAATGACCCCGGCCTGAACCGCACCCTGATGGGCGATGGTCTGGCCACCACCATGGCTGGTCTGCTGGGCGGCCCCGCCAACACCACCTACGGCGAGAACACCGGCGTGCTGGCACTGAGCAAGATCTACGACCCGCTGGTCATCCGCATTGCCGCTGTGCTGGCTATCATCCTGAGCTTCAGCCCCAAGTTTGAGGCCGTCATCAACACCATCCCCACCGGCATCATCGGCGGTATCAGCTTTGTGCTGTACGGAATGATCTCCGCTATCGGTGTGCGCAACGTGGTGGAGAACCGCGTGGACTTCACCAACAGCCGCAACCTGATCGTTGCCGCCGTCATTCTGGTGTGCGCACTGGGCTTCAACTCTGTGGGCGGCGTTGGCTTTACCGTTGGCAGTGTCACCATCAACCTGTCCGGTCTGGCTGTGGCTGCTATCGCAGGCATTCTGCTCAATGCCATCCTGCCCGGCAATGACTACGAGTTTGACGCTACCGCCGGTTCTGATGCTGCTACCAGCGGCAACCTGCAGGTCTGATCCTCGGGAATACGTCCAGTTTTCTGTAAGGAAATTTGGGCATCCTGCCAGATTTTAATAAATAGGAATAATTCTTAAAAATATACTTGACTAACTAGGAACTATTCGCTATAATAGAGCCATGGAAAGGGAAGTACACAAAGCCCCCTTCCATGGCTCTTTCTATACCCGGCAGCGCGGCTGCTTAGCATAGAAGCAACAGGCGGGTGGTTTCCGTCCTGTATCATTTTTAACAGATCGAATGGAGGTAAATTCTTATGAAGAAATACGTTTGCACCGTTTGTGGTTATATCGCTGAGGGTGAGATCCCCGCTCAGTGCCCCGTTTGCAAGGCTCCCGCTTCCGCTTTTGTGGAGAAGACCGGCAATACCTACGTCACCGAGCATGTTGTTGGCATCGGCAAGGCAGAGGGCGTGCCGCAGGAGATCGTTGACGGTCTGCGCGCAAACTTCGAGGGCGAGTGCAGCGAGGTCGGCATGTATCTGGCTATGGCTCGCGTGGCAGAGCGTGAGGGCTACCCCGAGATCGCCGAGGCCTACAAGCGTTATGCTTACGAAGAGGCTGACCACGCATCCCGCTTTGCAGAGCTGCTGGGCGAGGTCGTGACCGACAGCACCAAGAAGAACCTGATGATGCGTGCCGAGGCCGAGTGCGGTGCCTGCGCCGGTAAGATGGACCTGGCCAAGAAGGCTAAGGCGCTGAATCTGGACGCTATCCACGATACCGTCCATGAGATGGCAAAGGATGAAGCCCGTCACGGCCGTGGCTTCGAGGGCCTGCTGAAGCGCTACTTCAACACCGAAGTCTGATAAGGATTCCCCGGTTATCTATTCTGCCCGCTGCAAGGATATTCCGCCTTGCAGCGGGCTTTTTGCGTTCTAATTGCGGCAACGGCTTTTGGGGAAAAATGGAGCACCGGAGCGTCCGCAGACGCTCCGGTGCTCTAAAATAAAAAAGAATCTTTCCTCTGAAGATGCGCAAAGTGAACGCGGCGTGCATTCAGAATCGTCCTGTTACAAAAAAGGCAGCTGCGCAGAAATCCACGCAGCTGCCTTTTGCCTTTGCAATGGCTGTACCTTACTGAATGCCGGTGACAGGATAATCCTGTGCTTCCACGGCCTTCTTCAGCACCTCATCGTCTACTTCGGCGTTCAGGGTAACGATAGCAGTACCGGCTTCGTGGCTGACAACAGCCTTGTCCACCTGCGGCAGAGCCTCCAGCGCTTTCTTGACGCGGGCTTCACAGTGGGGGCACATCATGCCTTCTACGGTCAGGGTCTTTTTCATAGCGGTCTCCTCCTTTTGATTAGATGCAGTTGTATCTTCCTCCGCTGCGGGCTGCACAAGGGCAGCGGGCAGGGCAGGGACGTGTTTGGGCGGGTGGTCACGCTTTGCGCTGTGCAGGTCAAACAGGTTCAGTCGCAAGGCGTTGCTCACCACGCAGAAGCTGGAAAGGCTCATGGCAGCTGCGCCGAACATGGGGTTCAGCGTCAGCCCCAAGGGGATGAACACACCGGCTGCCAGCGGAATGCCGATGATGTTATAGATAAACGCCCAGAACAGGTTTTCGTGGATGTTGCGCAGGGAAGCGCGGCTCAGCCGGATGGCGGCGGGCACGTCCGAGAGCTTGGAGTTCATCAGTACTACGTCCGCGGCGTCAATGGCTACGTCTGTGCCTGCGCCAATGGCAATGCCGGTGTCAGCGCGGGTCAGGGCAGGGGCGTCGTTGATACCGTCACCCACCATAGCTACCTTGCCGTACTTTTGCAGCTGCCGGATGACGGCCTCCTTGCCCTCGGGCAGCACCCCGGCAATCACCTCATCCACCCCGGCCTGTCGGCCAATGGCCTCGGCGGTGCGCTGGTTGTCGCCGGTCAGCATCACCACGCGGATGCCCATATTCCGCAGCTCCCGGATGGCCTGCGGGCTGTCCTCCTTGATGGTATCAGCTACCGCGATAACGCCCAGCAGACGACCTGCGCCGCCAAAGAACAGGGGCGTTTTACCCTGAGCGGCCAGTGCAGCAGCCTGCGTTTGCAGCGCAGCGGGGATAGAGACCTTTGTGCCAATAAAAGCAGCGTTGCCGCCAAAGATCTCCTTACCCTCCAGCTTGGCGGTAAGGCCGTTGCCCGGCAGGGCGGTAAAATCGGTAACAGAGGGCAGCTCCAGCTGCTTTTCCTCCGCATAGGCAAGCACTGCCCGCGCCAGCGGGTGCTCGCTGCGGCCCTCCAGCGCAGCTGCCAGCGTGAGCAGTTCAGTCTCGGTCACGCCTTCAGCGGGCAGAAGGTCGGTGACGGTAGGCTCGCCGCAGGTGATGGTGCCGGTCTTGTCCAGCGCCACGATGCGGGTGCGCCCGGCCTCCTCTAGCGCCGCAGCGGTCTTGAACAGGATGCCGTTTTTTGCGCCCAGGCCGTTGCCTACCATAATGGCCACCGGCGTTGCAAGCCCCAGCGCACAGGGGCAGCTGATGACCAGCACCGAGATGCCCCGCGCCAGCGCGTAGCCTACATCCCGTCCCAGCAGCAGCCAGACAAGGGTGGTGACCACTGCAATGCTGATGACCGCAGGCACGAAAAAGCCGGATACGGTATCTGCGATCTTTGCAATGGGTGCCTTGGTAGCAGCGGCATCGCTGACCATGCGGATGATCTGCGCCAGCGTGGTGTCCTCGCCCACGCGGGTAGCACGGCACTGCAGATAGCCGGACTGATTGGTGGTGGCGGCGCTTACCTTATCGCCCACGGCCTTGTCTACCGGGATGCTCTCGCCGGTCAGGGCGCTCTCGTTCACGGCACTGCTGCCCTCCAGCACAATGCCGTCCACCGGGATGTTCTCGCCCGGGCGCACCACAAAGATGTCCTCCTTCTGTACCTGCTCAATGGGTACGGTCACCTCGGTGCCGTCCCGCAGCAGGGTAGCGGTCTTGGGGGCAAGCTTCATCAGGCTTTTGAGCGCATCGGTGGTCTTGCCCTTGGAGCGCGCTTCCAGCATCTTGCCCACGGTAATGAGAGTCAAAATCATGGCGGCAGACTCAAAATAGAACTCCATCATGTAGTGAATGACAAGTTCTTCGTTGCCGTGCAGCTGCGCATCGGTCATGGCAAACAGGGCGTAGGTACTCCACACAAAGCTTGCCATCGAGCCCATAGCCACCAGCGTATCCATGTTGGGGGAGCGGTGTACCAGCCCTTTGAAGCCATTGATGAAAAACTTTTGGTTGATCACCATCACGATGCCTGCCAGCAACAGCTGTACCAGTCCCATGGCAATGTGGTTGCCGTCAAACCAGCGGGGCAGCGGCCAGCCCCACATCATGTGCCCCATGGAAAAGTACATCAGCACCAGCAAAAAGCCCAGCGAGGCGATGAGCCGCCGTTTCAGCTTGGGCGTTTCGTGGTCTGCTAGAGCATCCAGCTCTGCGCTGGTGCTGGCCGCTGCGGCGGCTTTTTTGGGGCTTGCGCCGTAACCGGCCTGCTCTACGGCACGGATAATGGCGGCATCCTCAGCGGTGCCTTCTACGCCCATGGAGTTGGTCAGCAGGCTTACCGAACAGCCGGTGACGCCCGGCACGCTCTTTACGGCCTTTTCTACCCGGGCAGAGCAGGCCGCGCAGCTCATGCCGGTAACGTTGAATTGTTCCATTGTTGTTTCTCCTTGTGGTCAGTCTGCCCGGCGGGCGGTCATTTCATCAGCTTGGGCAGCAGCCGGAGCAGCTCCTCCAGCTTTTCGTCACTGCCGGCACGCAGGTCATCCGCCACGCAGCTGCCGATGTGCTGTGCCAGCAATTCCCGGGAAAAGCTGTTCAGCGCCGCATTGGCTGCGGCCACCTGTACCAGAATGTCCACACAGTAGGCGTCCTTTTCCAGCATCCCGCGGATGCCGCGCACCTGTCCTTCAATACGGTTCAGCCGGTTGAGCAGAGCTTTGTGTTCCTCCGGGCTGCGCACTTTGTGGCGGCAGCAGCAGGGGACAGCGGTATCTGCCGCAGCGTCCGCTTCCGGCGTATCAACGCAGCAGCAACAGTGCTTTTTGGTCTCTTCCATATCGGAATCGCTCCTTTCATAAACCCCCATGGGGTATATTTTCTTACAACAGCAGTATAGCACATAATATCCGACAATTCAAGTAGGAAATGAAATATAAATAGTACAGCTGACAAAAAATGGTTCGGAAACGCCGCAGGCGTTTCTGAACCATAAATTAAAAGATGAAATTCCGCTGAACATGGCCGGAGCGCACGCGAGGGTCATTCAAAACCGTTGCACATAAGAAAACGAGGGAAGCCCGCAGGCTTTCCCTCGTTGTAAGCTCTTACTTTACTTCCAGAATGCGCGGTGCAAACAGGCTCCACATCTTGCCCCACCAGTACCAGTCGTGGGAGACGTCACCGCCCCAGATCTCCAGATGCGCGGGCATACCCTGATCCTTCAGCAGATCAGCCAATGCCTGCGTGTCGTCCAGTGCATCGCCCTCGTAGGCACCCTGACCGGCACAGAGGATCAGGCTGTTCTCCTCCGCCTTGGTCAGTGCCGGCTTGTTGGCAATGCCGTTCTCCTGCAAATAGGCAAGGGGAGCGCAGCGCAGCACCATGTCATCGCTGTCGGTGCCCCAGAAGCGGGTCAGGTCGTAGATGCCGCCCATGCCCACAGCACCTGCAAACAGGGTGGGACGGCGCAGACGGCAGTGGACGGCGTGGTAAGCGCCCAAGTCTACACCGGCAGTCCAGATCCGGGTGCCCTTTTTGGCGTTGTTCAGGGTCAGAATACGGGGAGCAAGCTCAGCGGTCAGGTAGACGAAATACTTCTCCTGCAGCTCGGCGCGGCGGCGCTGGGGCAGATCACCGTTCAAAAGGCCTTCGCCGTCCATGGCATCTGCGCAGAACAGCTGCACCTTGCCCTCGTTCAGCAGCTGGGCAATGGCGTCGGGCATTCCGTTGTTCTCCCAGTCATAAAAACGGCCGCCGCGGGCGGGCAGTGCCAGCACCGGCACACCGGCATGGCCGTACACCTTAAACTCCATCTCACGGCCCAGAACCGTGCTCCACTCTTTGTAATAGGTACCCTGGATCATAAATCAAGCACTCCTTATTTTATCATTCACCGGCCCGGGCACAGTCGCTGCGCACCGGTGCCGGATTTGGAAGCTATAATCAGACAAACTGGTTGCGCTGCGGGTCGTAATCGTAGCCCACAGTGTGCAGTTTTGCGCACAGACCGGCCTTGTCGGCCTCCAGATCTTCGCACAGCGCATCGAGATCCTTATACTGATCCCGCAGTTTCAGGTTCACCACGCTCAGCAGCATGATGGGATCAACAGGCAAAGACATTTTATTCCTCTCCTTGCGGCAAATAAAAAAGCCGGCCACTCGACAAAGTGACCGGCCACATACACCAAATTAGACAGCGCGGGTAACTTTGCCAGCGCGCAGGCAACGGGAGCATGCGTAGACATACTTGGGAGAGCCCTCCACGACCGCCTTGACACGACGGACATTCGGCTTCCAGGTACGGTTGGAACGGCGATGAGAGTGAGAGACCTTGATACCAAAGGTAACACCCTTGCCGCAGCATTCACACTTAGCCATGGTAATTGCACCTCCTACAGTGAAGTATGGAATCAAAATAATCAGCTTGACTATTTTACCAGAGATACAAAGAAAAAGCAAGTCTTTTTTTAAATTTTCTGTAGCTTTTTGCATTCCCAGTGCTGTGGGGCTTGTGCAGGACACAAAAAAATAGTATTATAAAGAAAGAAATTCGTTTTGACAGGAGATTTACATGACCACACAGGCAACCTATTATATCATCCGCGCACTGGTGGCGCTGGTGGCCATTCCGTTCCACGAGGCTGGCCATGCGCTGGCAGCATGGCTGCTGGGCGATGCCACCGCCAAACGCGAGGGGCGTCTTTCGCTGAATCCCTTTGCGCACTTTGACCTGCTGGGCACCCTGTGCATGGTGTTTGCAGGCGTGGGCTGGGCAAAGCCTGTGTCCACCAACCCCCGCAACTTCAAAAACCCTAAGTGGGGCATGGCGCTTACGGCACTGGCAGGCCCTGTGGCAAACCTTGTGCTGGCTTACCTTGGCATGGTGGCATGGAAGGTAATGTACTACTGGGCGCCGGTCAATAACGCTACCATTTACATTGCCATGTTCCTGCGCTATCTGGTGCTGATGAACGTCAGCCTTGCGGTGTTCAACCTGATTCCGGTGCCGCCGCTGGACGGCAGCCGCATTCTGCTGGTGGTGCTGCCGCAGCGCATCTACTTTGGCCTGATGCGGTACGAAAAATATATCATGATCGTCATGCTGGCAGCGGTTTGGGGCGGCTTTCTGGATACGCCGCTCTACTACCTGAATAACGTGGTGTGGTCGCTTTTGGGCGCAGGCACCGGCTATATCGATAAGATCGCCTACACCGTTTATGCAAGCAGCCTTGGGGCGGTGATCTGAGTGGCAGAGGAATTAACCTTCCATCTGGAAGATTTTGACGGCCCGCTGGAATTATTGCTGGCTCTGGTGGCCAAACATAAAATGGACTTGCATAATATCCCCATCCTGCAGCTGATCGACCAGTACACCCGCACCGTGGAGCAGGCTGACCCTGACCCCGAGACCGCCAGCGCCTTCATTGAGATGGCGGCGCATCTGGTGGAAATGAAAAGCTTTCTGCTGCTGCCCCGCAGCGAAGAGGGCGAGCGCATGAAGCAGGAACTCACCGGTCAGCTCATCGAGTACGACCAGTGCCGCCGCATGGCGGCTCTGCTGCGCGCAAAAGGAGAGGCTGCTCCGGTATTCGTGCGCCGTCCCATGGAAGTGGAGTGGGATAACACCTACGCATTGCACCATGCCCCGCAGATCTTGGCGGACTACTGGCAGGCGTTGGCAGGCCGCACCAAGACCCGCCGCGTGCCTACTCAGCAGCAGTTTGAGCCGCTGGTCACCGCGCCCATGGTATCGGTCACCAGCCGGGTGGTGTACATCCTGCGCCGGATGCTGGGTGGCACTGTGGCAAAAATGGAGCAGCTGTTTTCCCGCAGCCAGAGCCGCAGCACTAACGTAGCTACCTTTCTGGCGCTGCTGGAACTGGTGCGCGGCGGACGCATCGCGTTGGACGACCGGGGAGCGCTGACCATGCGCCGCACCCGCCCGGAACGCAATAAGGAGAACCCATGAACCAGAAACAAACCCTTGCCGCCGTGGAGGCTATGCTTTTTGCCTGCGGCGACCCCATAGGTGCTGATAAGCTGGCACAGGCGGTGCAGCTGCCCCAGTCCAGCGTGGATGCCGCACTGGAGACCCTGCACACCCGCTATCAGCGGGAGGACAGCGGCCTGTGTCTGCTGCATCTGAATGCCCGGTGGCAGCTGGCTACCAAGACCCAGTGGGCAGACTGTGTGCGCCGCGTGCTGGACAGCCGCCGCGCTGTGCCGCTTGGCCCTGCGGCCATGGAGACCCTGACCGTCATCGCCTATAATCAGCCGGTGTCCCGCGCCTTTATTGAGCAGGTGCGCGGTGTGGATTCCTCCTCCAGCGTGTCCGGTCTGCTGGAAAAGGGGCTCATCGAGGAAGCCGGACGTCTGGATCTGCCGGGTCGCCCGGTCAGCTTCCGCACCACCGATACCTTTTTGCGCGTGTTCGGCCTGTCCAGTCTGGCAGACCTGCCGCCGGTGCACAGCGATGCACCGGCAGATGATCCGACCGAAAGTGAGGGCTGATCCATGGGCATGGTTCTTTCCGCAGTGGGCGCTTGTCTGCTGTTCATCCTCAAGGTGGTGGGCATCCTGCTGCTGATTTTGTTGGTGCTGGCGGCGCTGTTGCTGCTGTGCCCCTTCTGCGCGGATGTCTGCTGGCAAAACGATACCCTTACCGTAAAGGCCGGGGCACTGGGCATCACTTTTCCGGTGTTCCAATACCCAAAGCCGGAACCTCCCGCCCAGCCGGAGGAGCCCAAGGGCTTTACCGGCAGACTGAAAGCAAAATTCCGCGCATGGCGCGCGGAGCGTAAGCGCAAAAAAGCTAAAAAAAAGGCTGCGCAGCCCGCAAAGCCCAAAGCTGAAAAGCCGCCCCGCCAAAAGGCAAAGATTACGCTGGATGTGATCTGCACCATGCTGCGGGGCGTGGGTACGCTGCTGCGGGCAGTGTTTGGCGCGCTCCGCTTTACAAGGATTTCGGTCTGCCTTGGTGTGCGCGGGGACGACCCCGCCGCAGCTGCCCGCAGCTACGGCAAGCTGCAAGCGTGGCTGTACCCGACCCTTGGCGTGCTGGACCATTTCTTCTTTCTGGAATTTGACCAGCTGCGCGTTCTGCCGGACTTCGGCAGCGCCCAGCCTACTGTGCAGGACAAGGTGTCCTTCCGGGTCAGCGCACAGGCGCTGTTCATCGTCATTGCCGCTGTGCGGGTACTGTACGAGTTCTGGCGTAAAAAAGTATTGGACATTTTTATTTGAAGATGATACACTAAATCTATCTCAGAATGCTTTCCGGCGGCCTGCTGCCTGCACGGATGAATAAAGGAGAGTTGTTTTATGGCAGAGCATCCTATTCAGGGCCTGATGAACGTTACGATGGAGAAAATTCACCAGATGGTGGACTCCAACACCATTATCGGCAAGCCCATCACCACCGAGGATGGCATCACCATCCTGCCGGTGTCCAAGGTGAGTTTTGGTTTCGCCTCCGGCGGTACCGATTTTAACGGCAAGAACGCTGCCAACAAGGATCTGTTTGGCGGCGGCTCCGGTGCCGGTGTCAACATTCAGCCGGTGGCATTTCTGGTCATCAAGGATGGCTGCGTGCGCACCATCCAGCTGTCGGATAGCTCCAACAGCATCGACCGTGCCCTGACCATGCTGCCTGAGCTGGTGGAAAAGCTTACCACTCTGGTCAAAAAGGACGCCAAGGCACCCGCAGAGGAGCCCAAGGCAGAGTAACCTTTTATACAAATCAAGCCGCAGCCGCAGATCTTTTGGTCTGCGGTCTATATAGCCGCGCACCGTGCCCCGCAAAAGCAGGGGAGCGGTGCGCATTTTGAGCGCCGTGAGGCGCACAAGGAGTAATATTATGGCAGAAGAACGAATTCAGAAGATCATGGCCGAGCAGGGTCTGTGCTCCCGCCGCGCCGCCGAGCAGATCATTGCCGAGGGCCGCGTCAAGGTGAACGGCCACCCGGTCAAGGTGGGCGACAAAATGGACCCCAACCGTGACGTGCTCCATGTGGATGACGAGCGCATCTACATCCAAAAGAACCAGCAGCTGTATTATCTGGCGCTGTACAAGCCCCGTGGCTATGTGACCACCGCCAGCGATGAGCTGGGCCGCAAAACCGTGATGGACTTGGTCAGTGACATCCCCGCCCGCCTGTACCCGGTGGGTCGTTTGGATAAGGACAGCGAGGGTCTGCTGCTGATGACCAACGACGGTGCCTTTGCACAGGCCGTCACCCATCCGTCCGGCGGTATCTCCAAGCTGTACCGCGTTACCGTGCAGCCCCGCGCCGACGAGGCCACCATCCTCAAGCTGAGCAGCGGCGTCGTGCTGGACGACGGCACCAAGACCATGCCCTGTGCCATCAATGTGGTCACTGACGAGCCTGGCCGCACTGTGATGGAAATGACCCTGAAGGAGGGCAAGAACCGCGAGATCCGCCGAATGTGCGAGAGCGTGGGTCTTGAGGTGGTGCGCCTGAAGCGCAACGCCGAGGGCGTGGTCAAGCTGGGAATGCTCAAGCCCGGTACCTACCGCGAGCTGACTAAGGCCGAGGTGAACGGTCTGCGTGCCGCAGCGGTCAAGGGTCGTGCACAGACCCGCTCTGCTGCGCAGCAGTCCAAGGCTGCCGAGCGCCGTCCTCGCGGCCCTGTGGGCAAAAACGCACCCCGGAAGCAGAAGTAAGGAGTTATCGGATCATGGAACGAGAAACTCTGAAATCCCGTCTGGGCTTTATTCTGCTTTCCGCAGGCTGTGCCATCGGCATCGGCAACGTGTGGAAGTTTCCGTATATTGCAGGTCAGGGCGGCGGCGGTGCTTTTGTACTATTCTACCTGATCTTTCTAGTCATTCTGGGTCTGCCTATCATGACCATGGAATTCGCCGTGGGACGCGCCTCCCGCAAAAGCCCGGTGCGGGCGTATCAGGCACTGGAAAAGCCGGGGCAGAAGTGGCACATCCACGGCTACTTCACCCTCATCGGCTGCTACCTGCTGATGATGTTCTACACCACCGTGGCGGGCTGGATGCTGCACTATTTCTACATGACCGCCGTCGGCAAACTGGCGGGGCTCAACGCCGAGCAGGTGGCCGGTAAGTTTACCGAAATGCTGGCCAGCCCCGCTACTATGACCTTCTGGATGGTATTTGTGGTGGTAGTGAGCATTCTGGTGTGCGCCAAGGGTCTGCAAAGCGGTCTGGAGCGCGTGACTAAGGGCATGATGATCGCCCTGCTCCTCATTATGGTGGTGCTTGCCGTCAACAGCCTGTTCATGCCCGGGGCAAAGGAAGGCCTTTCCTTCTTCCTTGTGCCGGACTTTGCCCGGATGCAGGAGGTGGGCGTGGTCAACACACTGGTCTCCGCTATGAATCAGGCCTTCTTCACCCTGAGCCTTGGCATCGGCGCCATGTCCATCTTCGGCAGCTATATCGGCAAGGAACATTCCCTGCTGGGCGAATCTGTCCGCATTGTGGTGCTGGATACCTTTGTAGCCATTACCGCCGGTCTGATCATCTTCCCGGCCTGCTTTACCTACCATGTGGACCAGACCAGCGGCCCCAGCCTTATCTTTATCACCCTGCCCAACATCTTTGCCAATATGTCCATGGGGCGGCTGTGGGGCAGCCTGTTCTTTTTGTTCATGGCTTTTGCAGCCATGTCCACCGTGCTGGCAGTGTTCGAGAATATCATCTGCTGTGGCATGGAACTGACTGGCTGCAGCCGCAAAAAGTCCAGTCTGGTGAACCTTGTGCTCATCATCCTGCTGTCCATGCCCTGTGTGCTGGGCTATAACCTGTGGGCATGGGATGGCTTTGCAGTGTTCGGCGGTGCTGTGCTGGATGTAGAGGACTTTCTGGTCAGCAACCTCTTCCTGCCGCTGGGCAGCCTGGTATATCTGCTGTTCTGCGTTACCCGCTACGGCTGGGGCTGGCAGAACTACAAAAAAGAGGTCAACACCGGCAAGGGTCTCAAGGTGCAGGACTGGATGCGCGGCTACCTGACTTATGTGCTGCCGCTCATCGTGGTGTTCATCTTTGCATTTGGTCTCTACGACAAATTCCTTGCATAAGTGATCCCAGCGTCTGCTCCGTCTTTGATTGACGAACAGGCGGAACAAGTGTAATATAAAAGCATATAGGGTGCTTCTCCCGGCGGGAAACACTGCTATATGCTTTTTTGTATTCAAAAAGGAGGAAACACACCCATGCACATTCTGGTCTGTGACGATGATGCGGCCTTCGCTGCACAGATGGACGAGTACATCTCGGAATGGTTCCGCGCCCGGGAGATTCAGGTGCAGAGCACCGTCTGCACCAGCGGCGAGCAGCTGCTGGCTACCCCGGAGCTGGAACGCTACCAGCTGGCGTTTCTGGATGTAGACCTGAAAACCACCGACGGCATTGCACTGGGACGCAAGCTGCGGCAGGTCGCCCCGGATATCGTGCTGGTGTACATCTCGGCTTATCTGGAATTTGCCCCGCAGGGCTACACGGTCAACGCTTACCGCTACCTACTCAAGCGGGATATTGCCGCCCAGCTGCCCAGCTGTCTGGAGGATATTTTTTCCGGCATGTCCGACCTCCGAAAAACGCTGGAGGTGCACCACAACCGTACCACCAGTGAGATCCCGCTGGATCAGATCTATTATCTGGAAAGCGATCTGCGGCAGATCAACGTCTACGGCGATATCCCGCACCAGCCCATCTGCACCTTTTACGGCAAGATCGCTGATCTGCCCGCCATGCTGTACGAAAACGGCTTTTTGCAGGTAGGGCGCAGCGATGTGGTCAATCTGCAATATGTGCGCTCCATCCGCAACTATAAGGTGGAGCTGCGCAGCGGGGTAGAACTGAGCGTCAGCCGACAGTACTATACAGCCATCCGCAGCGCATGGCTGGAATGGAAGGGGCAGTTCGGTGATGAATGAAGAATTCTGGCGCTGGTATATGTACGGCCACTGGGTCTGCCTGACCCAATGGCTCGGCTTTATCATGGTGGAATATGCTTACCTTGGCAAGGGCAGGGTAAAGCACCCTCTGGTGTGGTCCGGTGTTATAACCATGCTTACGATGACCCTCTCGGTCATGCGCAACCATGGCTTTTTTACGCCGATGGCAGTGGTTTACACGCTTCTTTTTCTGTTCATCACAGTTATGCTGTTTGGTGGCACGCCGGGGCAGAAATTTACCGCCTGTCTGATCAACGGTACCATGTGCCTGTTGGTTGAAAACAGTGTGCGGTATGTCATATCGTGGATGCTGGAGTGTGAGCTACAGCAGGTCATCCAGCGCGCAGATTGTCTGATCATAATGTCATTCGCAAATCTGGTAGTCAGCACCGGGGTATCGTTCTTTGTGGGCAAGTGGCGCAGATACAATGCGCTGGAGCCTTTGCAGGCGCTGACCATGAGCTTTTTTCCGGGCGTGGTCGTGGTGCTGAACATCCTGCTCATGCTCACAGATAACAACAAAAGGGCTACCATGGCCACCATGGGAATGACAGTGGGGCTTACGGTGGCCGTCATGGTGCATCTGTGTATCGTGGCGATGTTCAACGATCAGGTCATGCAGCGGCGCAGCCTGCATTTTCAGGCCGAACTGGAGCAGCAGCGGGCTTCGGCTCTGCTGGATTCCTACACTGCCCAGCGCCGCCTGACCCACGAATTCACCAACCATATCGGTGCGTTGCGTGCCTTGCTGGCACAGGGAGATGTGGCCGGTGCGCAGGACTATATTGCCGGTGTGGATAAGGCTGTGGCGGCCAGCACTACCATTATGGATACCCACAACCCGCTGTTGGACTCCATCCTGACTCGCAAGTACGAGGAGGCCACCCGGCAGGGCGTAAGCGTGTATTTTGATCTTTGCGACCTGCGGGATTTTCCCTTAAGCGGAGTGGATATGGTCACCGTGCTGGCCAATCTGCTGGATAACGCCATCTGTGCCGCAGCGCAGGCGTACCCGCCGGAGGTCTACGTGCGAGTGCGCAAAACGGAGGAGGAATATCTTCTCTCGGTGCGCAACCGGGTGCAGCGGGACGTGGAGCTGCCGCCGGATGGGCAGTTACCCCGCACCACCCGCAAGGAGCCTGGCCACGGCATGGGGCTTTCCAATGTGCGGGACGTTCTGCTGCGCCACGGTGCGGAGTATACCCTGAGCTGCCGGGACAATTGGTTCCGCTTTACCTGTGCGGTGCCTACCGGCAATTCATGACATCTGCACCGTCAGAATATGACAATTTTTGTGCAACAGAAGCGTAACTCTGCTATACTGTGGTCAGTAAAGGAAGCCTTCCGTGCGGACATGGTCACGTTGCGGTGGGAGGGGGGAATACCCTTCTTTTTAAAAGCTTTGTTGCTGGATGGAAAAACAGCCTGCGGTGCGTGTAAGCAGGCTGCCTACCTTTGCTTTTTTTGGGCTGTGCAGGAATGCACAGTACCTTGCTGACGGGGCTTTCTGCCGCGGGCCTTTTGGGGGTTGCAGTCGATAAAGTTTCTCGATGTGTCGCAATTCCGGCGCTGCCTGCTGTACGGGAATGGCATAGGCAAGCCGGGGTATCGTGCGCTGCAAAGAGTCCCGTCAGTTTTCTTTTGCACCAAAAAGGACTGCTGTACATGGGTTTTGCCCAGTATAGCAGTCCTTTTTATCTATTAAATCATCGTATCTGCCAGTCAGCAGAAAGCCGACCCGCCGCGCGACTGTTTCGGTAGAAAACCAGCGCGGCAGCTGCGGTTTCCCTCTGCGTCCCTCCCATGAAAAAGTAAAACAGCCAAGCCCGCAGGCTTGACTGTTCTACAAAACTAAAATGCGATGCCTTTAGCAAAAACGCAGTTATTCCGGTTTTACCTGCAATTCCTGCTCGCAGTAGATGCAACGGTACTTGCCGTTGGAGCTCAGCTCAAAGATTTGGTCGCACTCCTCTTCAATGCTGGAGATGCAGCGGGGGTTCTTGCAGCGTACAATGTTCACCAGACGCTTGGGGGGCTTGGGCTGCTCCTTGCGGACAGCCTTGCCGTTTTCAATAATGGTCACGCTGATGTTTGGGTCCAGATAAGCCAGCACATCCAGGTTCAGCCAGGAGGCATCGCCCTCTACCTTGATGATGTCCTTGCGGCCGCTTGCTGTCTTTTTGCTGCGGGCGTTCTGGATCAGCGCCACGCTGGCAGTGCGGTTGCCCGCAATGCCCAGCAGATCCATCAGACCAACGGCAGTACCTGCCTTGATGTGGTCGATGACAATACCGTTCTGAATCTCGTCAATATTCAACATATCAGTTCTCCTCCTTCGGTGCCTTGGGGTCTGCAAGCCCCAGCAGGGTCATAATCAGTGCCATGCGGACGTAAACGCCGTTCTGCACCTGCTCAAAATAAGCGGCGCGCGGGTCGTCGTCCACATCCAGCGCAATCTCGTTCACACGGGGCAGGGGGTGCAACACCGCCATGGTGGGCTTGGCCTGCGCCATCTTTTCGCGGGTCAGCACATAGCTGTTCTTCAGGCGGATATAGTCCTCCTCGTTGAAGAAGCGCTCCTTCTGCACGCGGGTCATATACAGGATATCCAGTTCCGGCATGGATTCTTCCAGACTGCGGGTCTCCTTGTAGGGGATGCCGTTGGCCTCCAGCACATCGTTGATGATATAATCCGGCACCCGCAGCTCCTCCGGGCTGATCAGCACAAAGCGCACATTCTTGCAGCGCGCCATGGTCTTGAGCAGGGAGTGGACGGTGCGGCCAAACTTCAGATCACCGCACAGACCAATGGTCAGATCATCCAGTCTGCCCATGCGGCGGCGAATGGTCATCAGGTCGGTCAGGGTCTGGGTGGGGTGCTGGTGGCCGCCGTCACCGGCGTTGATCACCGGAATGCGGGAGTAGCGGGAGGCACGCAGCGGTGCACCCTCTTTGGGGTGGCGCATGGCAACGATATCGGCATAGCAGGACACCACCCGGATGGTGTCGGCCACGCTCTCGCCCTTGGTGGCGCTGGATACGTTCTCGCTGGGGAAGCCCAGTACATGGCCGCCCAGGTTCAGCATGGCTGCCTCAAAGGACAGGCGGGTGCGGGTGGAGGGCTCGTAGAACAAAGTAGCCAGCTTTTTGTGGTTGGCAACCTCCTGATAGGCGGCGGGGTCGGCGCAGATACGGTCGGCAAGATCAAGCAGCTGTGTGATCTCCTGCTGGGTAAGATCCAAAGGATCGATCAGATGACGCATGGACAGTATACCTCCGTTTAAAGCAGTTTGCGTAAAATGGAAAAATCAAAAAAGTTTGTGTAGTAGCTCAGCGAGCGCATCACCGGCCTGCACAAACGATTGAAACACACTTCGTCCAGCAGCAGCATGGCCTCGCCCGGGGCAAGACGCATGGCTGCACGGATGGCCTCGTCGCCGCAGCTGGCCTTCAGGTGCGCCACATTGGAGGAGATCTGCTGGTGGCACTCCTGCTCCAGAATCTCAAAGATGTCGCCGGTCAGGTCGATGCGAGTGTAGTCCCGGTTACCGAACAGGCTGCGGGGCAGGTAGTCGATGGAATAGATCACCGGGGTGGTATCGGCAAGGATACGCTTTTTGATGCAGATCACCTCATCGCCGACTTCCAGCGCCAGCGCGTGGGCCATCTCCTCGCCTGCACGAAGAAGCATCACCTGAATGCCGTCTGCATGGGGGTAGCTGCCAAAGCTGCGGATCAGCGGGTAGTACTCCAGCTTCTGGTCCAAACGGCTGCGCAGCCCCAGCACAGCACGGTTCACCACCGTGCCAATGCCGCGCACACGTTCCACATAACCGGCGCGCTCCATCTCGCTCAGCGCGTCACGGATCACGGTGCGGCTTACCCCCAACTCGGTGGCAAGGTCTACCTCGGCGGGCAGGCGGTCGGCTTGGGCATAGCGCCCGTTGGTCAGCTCCTCCAGCAGGCTTGCAACAACGCGGTCGCTGATCACAGCGCCGCCCAAGCGGCTGGACGATGCCAGTGCGGGATCTTTCATGGATGGTTCCTCCGTTTCCGGGCGGCAGCGCCGCCCCGAACTTCATACGAACGGGCCGAGAGGATTCCTCCACAGCCCCTTCTCTCTTATTATAGCATAATTTGACATTTAGAAAAGCGTCATTTATACTGGAATCTGCTGAAAAGTACGATTTTATTTTGGAGGGCATAGTACAGATGGACTATTTTCTGCAAAAAGTAGGCGGCAAGTCCGCCCGGCAGACCGTTACCCTGCGGCGCTGCACCCCTGTCGAAGCTCCGGCGGTGTTCGCGCTGCAAAACGAAGTGCGCGCCGCCATGCCGCACCCGGAGCAGTTCGTGCCGGACACGCTGGAAAATATCGTAGATTATCTGCGCACCGGGGTGTGTATCGGTGCGTGGCAGCAGGGGCGGCTGGGGGCGTACCTCATCCTGCGCCTGTGCGGGCAAAGCGATGAAAACTACGCTGCCTTTCTGGGCGTGCCGCAAAGCCAGTGGCAGCACTGGGCCAACGCAGACAGCGCAGTAGTGCACCCGGACTGGCGGGGCAACGGTTTGCAGCGCGCCATGCTGGAAGCGGCTCTGCCGCTGCTGCCGCCACAGATCACTCATCTGGGCGCTACTGTCAGCCCGGATAACAGTTACAGCCTGCGCAACGCACAGGCTGGTGGCTTCGTTATTCGCTGCCGCCGGGAGATGTACGGCGGCTACGATCGCTATCTGCTGGAAAAGCAGTTGTAACTCCATGCAGTTTTGGTGTACAACTTTTTCGAAATGTGTTATACTATACGGTATGAATAACAGCGAAGGAAACAGGTGAAACCATGGCAGCATCTCTCGGGCAGGAATTCTGCACCCTGCGTGATACTTACATTGAAAAGCAATTCGGCCGCCTGAACGATATGCAGCGGCAGGCTGTGTTTACCACGGATGGCCCACTGCTCATCCTTGCCGGTGCGGGCAGCGGCAAGACCACTGTGCTGGTCAACCGCATCGCCAACCTCATCCGGTTTGGCTCGGCACACGGCTCTAAAGAAACGCCCCGCCCGGTGACCGAGGAGGACGTCAAAGCCCTGCGCACCGCCATCATGACCGGTACCGATGCCCCCAGCTGGCTGGACGGGATGCTGCGCCGCAACGCGGTGCGCAGCTGGAACGTGATGGCCATTACCTTTACCAACAAGGCGGCAGGGGAACTGAAGGAACGTCTGCGCCGGATGCTGGGCAGCGAGGAAGGGGACGAGGTGTTCGCCTCTACCTTCCACTCGGCCTGTGTGCGCATCCTGCGCCGCTGGGCGGAGGAGATCGGCTACCCCCGCAGCTTTACCATCTACGACACCGACGATGCCCAGCGCGTGATGAAAACGGTGTATAAAGAACTGAGCATCGATGATAAATTCCTGCCCATCAAGGCCGCCATCAACCAGATGAGCCGCTGGAAGGATCAGCTGGTCAGCCCGGAACAGGCGCTTGCAGACCACGCCAGAGACGTGAAGAGCACCCAGACCGCCCGCATCTACGCAGCTTACGAGAAAAAGCTGAAGGAAGCCGGTGCGTTCGATTTTGATGACCTCATCTACCAGACCGTGCAGCTGCTGGCCGACCACCCGGACGTGCGGGAGTTCTACCAGAACAAGTACCGCTACCTGCTGGTGGACGAGTATCAGGACACCAGCGTGGCGCAGTTCCGTCTGGTCAGCCTGCTCACCGGGCTGGAGCGCAACATCTGCGTGGTGGGCGATGACGACCAGAGCATCTACCGTTTCCGCGGCGCTACCATTGAAAATATCCTCAACTTTGAAAAACTCTACCCCGGCACCAAGACCATCCGTCTGGAGCAGAACTACCGCTCCACCTCCAACATCCTCAACGCAGCCAACTGCGTCATCCAGCACAACACCGAGCGCAAGGGCAAGACCCTGTGGACGGATAATGGCGAGGGTGATAAGGTGCAGGTGTACACCGCCGAGAACGAGCAGGATGAAGCCAGCCATATCGCGGACGTTATCGGCCAGCACCTGAAGGCGGGCGGGAATCTGGCAGACCACGCCATCCTCTACCGCATGAACGCCCAGTCGGCTCCCATCGAAAGCTACTTCACCCGCGCGGGCATCCCGCATAAGATCGTGGGCGGGCAGCGCTTCAACGACCGCAAGGAGGTCAAGGACATCCACTCCTATATGTCCATCGTGGTCAACCCCCGGGACGATGTGCGGCTGCGCCGCATCATCAACGAGCCCGCCCGCAAGATCGGTGCCACCACCGTTGACGTCATTGCAGACCTTGCCGGGCAGCAGGGGGTCAGTATGCTGGATGTCATCAGCCATGCCGACCAGTACGCCAAGCTCTCCCGCGCGGTCATGCCGCTGCTCAAGTTCTGGCAGATCTACCAGCGCCTGCAGGATTCCCTTGCCACCCGCACGCTGGATGAGTTCGCTTCCGATGTCATTGAGCTGACCGGTTACAAGGCCATGCTGGAAGCGGACGCCGCCAAGGGGCACGAGGATGCCGCCGACCGTCTGCAGAACTTGGGTCAGTTGGTGAACAACGTCAAAAACTACTGCGACCAGCACGGCGAGGAAGCCACACTGGAAGGCTATCTGGAGGATATCGCCCTCATCAGTGATATCGACAGCTACAACGAGAGCAGCGATCAGGTGGTGTTAATGACCATCCACTCTGCCAAGGGCTTGGAGTTCCCTTATGTGTTCCTCATCGGCATGGAGGAGGGCGTTTTCCCCAGCGAGATGAGCAAGTACTCCGAAGCAGATCTGGAAGAGGAGCGCCGTCTTGCTTACGTCGGTATCACCCGCGCCAAAAAGGAACTGTACATCTCCAACAGCGTTACGCGGATGCTGTACGGCCGCACCCAGCGCAACGAGCCCAGCCGCTTTCTGCGGGAGATCGAGCCGGAATATATCGAGGAGACCCGCAGCCCGGTGCTGGAACAGCGTTCCCGCATGGGCGGTTGGGGCAGTAGTTACAGCGATACCGTGCCCGGCGGGGCATCCGGCTACTCCGGCCCCTCCGGTTACAGCCGCAGCAGCTACGGCGGCGGTTATGGCTCGGGTTACAGCTCGGGCAACCGCAGCGGCTACCTGAACCGGGAATATAACGCCGGTGAAAGCCGTGGTTTCGGCTCTTCTTACGGAGGAAGAAACCCTGCTTCCTCCGGTTTTGGCAGTCACTATGGCAACAGCTCCGCTCAGCCGACTACCAGAAGCAGCGGATTTGGTTCTGGATATTCCAGCGGAAATGCGACGAAAAATGCTGTAAAGCAAACAGCCTTTACGGCAAATTCTGCCGTAAAATCGGTGACTTTCGACGCAAAGCACTATGAACCGGGCGACATCGTGGAGCACAAGGTGTTCGGCCGCGGTACGGTGCTGAAGGTAAAGCCTGCTGCCGGGGATCAGATCGTGGAGATCAACTTTGAAAAAGTGGGCATCAAGAAAACGATGGCCAATTTTGCGCCCCTGACCAAGATTACGGAGGAAGAATGACCCTATGATGACTGTTCGTTTGATCGCCCACACCCCGGAACCGGAAAAGGTGGTGGCGGCTGCCGCAAAGCTCTGTTACTCCGACGCCCATATCACCGACCTTCTGGACGGGTTGGACGAGGAAAAAACTGCAAAATTCCTGACCATGCTCAGTGACCTTGGTCATGCCAGCCCCATCGAGCACGCCAGCTTTACCTTTGGCATCGAGGGGGTCAGCCGCACCCTGCTTGCCCAGATCACCCGGCACCGCATTGCGTCCTTCAGCGTGCAGAGCCAGCGCTATGTGCGTCTGGATGATTTCCGCTATGTGACGCCCCCGGAGATCGAAGCCATCCCGGAAGCAAAAGCTGCTTTCCTTGCCAGCATGGAAGAGGATGCAAAGCGCTACCTCGACCTTGCTCATAAGCTGGAGGAGGGGCACACCGCCCGTCTGATGGCTGAGGGAATGCCGGAAAAGCAGGCCCGCGCCAAGGCGTCTAAACAGGCCAACGAGGACGCCCGCTTTGTGCTGCCTAACGCTTGCGAAACCAAAATGGTGGTCACTATGAACGCCCGTAGCCTGATGAACTTCTTCCAGCTGCGCTGCTGCAACCGCGCCCAGTGGGAGATCCGGGAACTGGCTGAAAAAATGTTCGCGCTGGTGTACCCGGTAGCACCCCATATCTTTGCCAAGGCCGGCCCTGCCTGCCTGTGCGGTGCCTGCCCGGAGGGCAAGATGTGCTGTGGCAAGACCACCGAGGTGCGCGCAAAATATGCCGCCATTAAAGAAGGTGCCGCCGTATGAGCAAGGGCAAACTGATCGTACTGGAAGGGCTGGATGGCAGCGGCAAGGCCACACAGGCAAAGCTGCTGGCAGAGCATCTTGCCGCGCAGGGTGTACCGGTGCAGAAGATCACCTTCCCGGATTATGCAAGTGATTCCAGCGCGCTGGTCAAGATGTATCTGGCGGGGCAGTTCGGCCAGCACCCGGACGATGTAAACGCCTACGCGGCTTCCAGCTTTTACGCGGTGGACCGCTATGCCAGCTATAAAACCAGCTGGGGCAGCTTTTATGAGCAGGGCGGTGTGATCATCGCCGACCGGTACACCACTTCCAATGCAGTGCACCAGTGCTCGAAGCTTCCGCAGGAACAGTGGGAAGAATATCTGCACTGGCTGTTCGATTACGAGTTCCGTCTGCTGGGTCTGCCTGCACCGGACAGGGTCATCTATTTGCAGGTAGACCCGGCGGTCAGTCAGCGGCTGATGACCCAGCGCTACCACGGCGACGAGAGCAAAAAGGATGTGCACGAAAAAGATACGGCTTATCTGGCGCGCAGCCGCGCCGCTGCCGAGTTCTGTGCCCGGCATCTTGGCTGGGACACCGTGCATTGCACCAGCGGGGACACAATGCGCAGCATTGAAGAGATCCAGCAAGAGGTACAGCAGCTTGCCCGGAAAACACTGGGCTGAACGATAAAATATGATAAGAGGGGGCATCCTGAACGATGTATCGTCTGATGCAGCCGTCCGACGAGGCGGCAGTGCTGGCTTTGTGGCAGAGCCAGCATCATGATACCGAAGATTTTGCAAAAATGGTACTGGAACGTTTTGCCGGTGTGCAGAACATTTATGTGGCTGATGAAAACGACGCCATCGTGGCGGCTGCGCTGGCTGTGCCGGTCACCCTGCAGGGGCGCACGGGCAATTACCTGTGCCTGTGCGGCGAGGGCAGTCTGCTGCTGGCGGGTCTGCTGGATACCCTGTGCGCCCACCAAAAGCTGCGGGGCGCAGGCTTCACCGTGACAGTCCCGGCAGACGCGGCACAGGCCGCTTTGCTGCAGGATAAGGGCTTTGCAAATGCTTTTGCCCTGCGCTGTCTGCCCCGTGAGGTGAGCCGCAACCTGTGGAGTCAGGCTGAATTTGACACGGTGACAGCCAAAAAGCTGTGTGAGCTGCGGGAACAGTTCTGGAAGGATACCGTGCAGCTGAGCCCGGAACGCATGGCGGTGGTGCTGCAGGAGCTGTACGCCCGGGGCGCTACCATCGTGTCCAACGAACATGGCTACGGCATCTACTTTCGCAAGGAGGATACCCTGTATTTTGTGGAGATGATGGCCGACAGCGACCGTGCCGCCGAGATCCTGATGGAAGCCGCCCGCGAGAAGGAAGTCATCGTGGAAAAGGCAGTCATCACGGTAGGTGCTGCCCAGCCGCTGTTTCTGGGCGAGGGCACCCGGCAGGAATACGGCATGATCCGCTTTGACGCAGAGCCTTTTGACGTAAGCGAAAGCTATCTGCGTCTGATGCTGGAAAACTGAAAAAAGGAAGGTGCGTATGGCACACAACGATACACACGCAGCCCGCAAAAAGGGCGGTGCAGGCAGAATTCTGCTGGTAGTGCTTCTGCTGCTTCTTCTGGCAGCGGGCGCAGCAGTGCTGTTTGCCTACAATGAGATTCACGGCAATGGTGCACCCGGCAGCACAGAGGTGACTGTAAGCATCCCGCAGGGCAGCGGCGTAGCTACGATTGCCAACAAGCTGAAGGAAGCGGGCGTCATCCGCTCTGCCTATCTGTTCCGCTGGTATGTTGGGGAAAAAGGCGCAGCCGGGAAACTACAGTACGGTGATTTTGTCTTGCAGACCAGTGCGATTTCCTACGACGCGATCATTGCCACCCTTTCCCAGTACGCCAAGGCAGAAACGGTGCGGGTGACCATCCCGGAGGGCACCACGGCCATTGCCATTGCCCAGAAGATGGAATCCGCCGGTCTGTGCACCGCTGAAGAGTTTTTGAAGGAAGCCAACGAGGGCGATTTCAGCGCTTATACCTTCTGGCAGTATGTCCCGGAGGATAAAGATGCTCCGAACCGCTTTATGAAGTGTGAGGGCTATCTTTTCCCGGAGACCTACGAGTTTTTGAAGGGTGATACGGTGCATAACTATGTGGCTACCTTCTATGCCCAGTTCGATGCACAATTTACCAAGGAAATGTACGCAGCGCTTAAAAAGCAGGACATGACCCTGCCGGAGCTGGTCACCCTTGCCTCCTTTGTACAGGAGGAAGCGGGCAACAGTCAGGACTCCAATGTGGCGCAGGTGTTCCGCAACCGTCTGGCGGAGGGCTCGCCCTACCCCCGGCTGCAAAGCAACACCTCCAGCTATGTCCAGAGCGATGCCGACAATAATTATCTCTGGAACTGGGTCGCGCCCTACTACGGCGGCTGGGATGATATCCCGGAAAATATCCTTGCAGCATACGACACTTACAGCTGCACCGGTTTGCCCGCAGGCCCTATCTCGAACCCCGGCCTTGCCGCCATCAAGGCAGCGCTGGAGCCGCAGCCCGATGAGGAAGCCAAGAACGCTTACTTCTTTGTGACCGACCTCAAGGGCAATTACTACTATGCCCACACGCTGGCAGAGCACAATGCCAACTGCAAAACTGCCGCAGCTGTGAACAAAAACCTGAAAAACTGAGGAAAGGCCGCTGCACAAAAACATGGTGCGGCGGCCCCTTTCCGGTCAGAAAACTGTGATACATAAGAGAGGAACCTACAATGTTACAGATCCCGGAACTGCTTGCCCCGGCGGGCGATGCGGAACGTCTGCGTTATGCCATCAACTACGGTGCCGATGCCGTTTACTGCGGCCTGCCGGAGTTTGGTATGCGCTCTGCCCCGGCTAATTTCACCCCGGAACAGCTGACGGAAAGCGTCATCTACGCCCACGCCCGTGGTCGCAAGGTCTACCTGACCATGAACACCTTGCCCACCAACGAGGAGGCCGACCGTCTGCCGGAGGCCATCAAGGAGGCTGCCAAGGCCGGTGTGGATGCCTTTATTGTGGCAGACCTTGGTGTGCTGGATGCCTGCAAGACCTTTGCCCCGGACATTGACGTGCATCTTTCTACTCAGACCGGCATCACCAACTGGGCAGCCGCCCGCGCCGCCTACAAGATGGGCGCAAAGCGGGTGGTGCTGGCCCGGGAGATGACTTTGCAGGATATTGCCATCCTGCGCGATAAGACTCCACCGGAATTGGAGATCGAGGCCTTTGTGCACGGTGCGATGTGCATGAGCGTGTCCGGCCGGTGTCTTCTGTCTAACTATATGGCCGGGCGCGACGCCAACCGCGGCCAGTGCGCCCAGCCCTGCCGCTGGAAGTACTACCTGAGCGAGGAGACACGCCCCGGTCAGTTGTACGAGATCGGCGAAAACGAGAACGGCAGCTACATCCTTAACGCCAACGATCTGTGCACCGCGCCCTTTATTGACCTGATCTGCAAGGCGGGCGTGGACAGCCTGAAGATCGAAGGCCGCGCCAAGACCTTCTACTATGTGGCCAGCGTCACCGCCGCCTACCGCAAGGCACTGGACGCCTATCTGGCCGACCCGGCAAACGATAACTTTGAACTGCCGCCGGAGGTGTACGCAGAGCTTACCCGCACCAGCCACCGGCACTACTCTCCCGGTTTCTATTTTGGCCGCGAGCAGGCCAAGCAGGCCACTGACAGCGCCACTTACATCTGCGAGTGGGAGTTCGTGGGTACGGTGGACAGCTGGGAAAACGGCATCGCCCACTGCCAGCAGCGCGGCAAATGGAGCCTTGGGGATACGCTGGAGGCACTGTGCCCGGACGGACGCAGCATCCCGCTTACCCCGGAATGGATCGAGAACGAAGCAGGGGAGCGGGTGGAAAGCACCCCTCACGCCATGGAAAAATACACCATGCCCACCCCGGAGCTGCCGCCCATGAGCCTGCTGCGCCGGAAAACGGTGTAACAGCGTGACAAATAGGAAGGAAAATGCTGTGAAGCAACATAACGCTTCTGACCGCTATGCCCTTCTGGACGAGCTGCGTGGGCTGGATCTGCTCAGTATGATGCTCTATCACGGCTGCTGGGATCTGGTCAATCTCTTCGGCATTCAGGCCGACTGGTATTATGGTCTGCCCGGGCATCTGTGGCAGCAGAGCATCTGTTGGGTGTTTATTCTGTTGTCCGGCTTTTGCGTGCAGCTGGGGCACCATACCCTGCGCCGGGGCGCACAGGTGTTTGGGGCAGGGGCGCTTGTCACGGCAGTCACGCTGCTTTTTATGCCGGAGGACAGAGTTATCTTTGGTGTGCTGACCCTGCTGGGCAGTGCTATGCTGCTGACCGGCCTTTTGGAAAAGCCGCTGCGGCGCATTCCACCCGCAGCAGGGTTTGCTATCTCCGCTGCGCTGTTCGCCCTTACCCGCAATGTTTCGGTAGGCTATCTGGGTTTTGGAAGCCTGCGCCTCTGGCTGCCGCAGACACTGTATGTAAACTACGTTACAGCGTATTTTGGCTTTTATCCGTGGTGGTTCTATTCTACGGATTATTTCGCCCTTCTGCCGTGGCTGTTTCTGTTCTGGGCGGGGTACTTTCTCTACGACGTTGTAGGGCGGCAGCGCATGGAGCCCTTGCACCGCTCGGTCTGCCCGCCGCTGGGCTGGCTTGGACGGCACTCGCTGCTGTTGTATCTGCTGCATCAGCCGGTCATCTACGGAGTGCTGTTGGTGTTTTTTCGCGTATTAGGCGGCTGAAACACACGCTTCATGCACTTTTGAGCAAGTCGGCATTGTTGTACCGTGCAAACATTGCGCTAATGCCTTGACAAGCGGGGCAGGGCTGTGGTATCCTGTTGACGGTTAGAAAATACTAACTACAAAAATGCGTCATGAAATATGGACGCATTTTCACAGAACATGAAGTTATTCTAAACTAACTACGCGGAGAAAGAGGTAGAGTTTTATGAACAAAGTAGCAATCGTATTCTGGAGCGCAACCGGCAACACCGAGACCATGGCAAACTGCATCGCCGAGGGTGCAGGTGCCAGCGGCACCATCGTGCCCTGCACCGAGATGACCCCCGCAAAGCTGGCAGAGTTTGATGTGGTGGCCTTTGGCTGCCCGGCTATGGGTGCAGAGCAGCTGGAGGAGAGCGAGTTCGAGCCCATGTTTGCTGCACTGGAAGGCTCGCTGAACGGCAAAAAGATCGCACTGTTCGGCTCCTACGGCTGGGGTGATGGCCAGTGGATGCGCGACTGGGCACAGCGCGCACAGGATGACGGCGCACAGTTGTTCAGCGAGGAAGGGCTCATCTGCAACGAAACCCCCGATGATGACGTGCAGGCTGCCTGCCGTAAGCTGGGCGCAGATCTGGCTGCTTGGTAAAACCCATGTATAAACTCTTGCTCCATAGGGCAACCTATGGACAAAGAGGTGATAAACATGGAAAACATCGGCGTGACCTGTGATGTCTGCGCGTGCTGCCACAATGTGGACGGCTGCAAATGTGATCTGCCGCAGATCAAGGTGACGGAGCAGTGCAACTGCACCACCCAGCAGGTGGAGACCCCGCACTACTGCCAGAGCTACGAGGAAAAGTAAGTTCCCCACCAACGCACAGCAGCCCCTGCCGGAGAAACCTTTCCGGCAGGGGCTGCTGTTTGTTATATGAACATTCAGCGCAGCGCCACGTTACAGGTGGCAAGGCTGCGGATCAGCGTACCAACGCTGTCCTTCATCTGGATGCCGGCAAAGCCCAGCGCAAAGGCGGCCTGCACGTTTTCCAGTCTGTCGTCGATAAATATGCATTCGCTGGCCTTCAGCTGATACTTTTTCAACAAAGCCTTGTAGATCTGCGGGTCAGGCTTATTCACCTGTACCTTGCAGGAGGCTACACCGCCGTCAAACTGGGTCAGTACGCCGCGCTCGGTCAACAATTCCAGCACATCCTGCGGAATATTGCTCAGGTAATACACGCAATAGCCGTGGTTCTTCAGCCGCCGCACCAGTTCCAGCATCCGCAGACGCGGGCGCAGAATGTGCATCCAGTCGTCCAGAACGCCCTGCACCTCAAAGGCGCAGCCCTCGGCACGGGCGTGCTCCAGCATCCGCTGGTTGCCGTCATAGCGGGAAAGCTTGCCTGCGTCCAGCAACTGCCACTCCTCGCTGCCAAAGGTCAAATCGTAGACCTTTTCCTCCATTTCGGCGTTGCACAGCCGGTCTACCAAGTAGGCCTTGGGGTCAAAATCCACCAGTACACCGCCGATATCAAAAATAATGCTTTTATACATAAATACTGCCTCGCTTGTATTGGATGTTTTCCAGATATTTTCCATAGTATACCACAACCGGGCGGGTGCTTTCCACCCCTTTGGCATAGAAAATGCCGCCCCGGCGTATGCTGTGACAGAAAGGGGAGAGCGCCGTGACGATCCGGGAACTTTGTGAGAAGGAGGTCGTTCAGCTGGAGCAGGGGGTGTGCCTTGGCCGTGCGGACGATCTGGAGCTTGACCCCGCAACGGCGCAGCTGCAAAGCTTGATTTTGCTGGGCAGACCGCGGCTTTTTGGCCTGCTGGGCCGGGACGAGAGCCTGACCATCCCGTGGCAGGAGATCGAGACCATCGGCACAGACGCAATTCTGGTGCATACTGCTGTGCCAAAAGCACCGGCAGCACCTCACGGCTTCTGGCAGCAGCTGCGGGCAAAGCTTGGTCTGTGAAAAATAGGGGAATATTTTGAAAAATAAAACTGTAATTTTGTAAAATCATGAATGGACATTTTCGGCGAAATGACTATAATAGGCACGAAAGGCTTGTGCAAATAGCAAAGCCACTTTGGAAATAGGGTTCGGGACGTGGAAAGGGATATCGACTATGAAAACATCCAAACCGCTGTTGACCCTGCGGATGCTCTTCCCGGCGGCAGCTTCCTTTATTGTGCTGCTGCTGGGTGAGTGGATCGCGCGCGGGTCACTGACCGCTGATACCTTTATCAGCTTTATTTTCCCCCATTTCGGGGCGTATCTGTTGGCATGGCTGCTGCTGTTTCTGGTGTGGGAGCTGCTGGACTGGGTGCTGCGCATCCCGCCGCTTGCTACGCTGGGTATGGCCGTTTTGGGCTGTGCGCCCTGCGCAGTAAACTTCTATACCATGCAGCTGCGGGGTGAGCCCTTTCTGCCGTGGGATCTGATGCAGGTGTCCGAGGCCGCCGGTGTGGCCTCTGCTGCCGGGCTCAAGCTGCAGACAAGTATGGCTGTCTCCATTGTGCTGGTGCTGGCGCTTACGGTGGCAAGCTTCTTTGTTTACCGCGGGCGGCTGCGCCAGCGCTGGCTGCCAAGGCTTGCGGGCACCGGTGCCTCGGCAGCGGCGCTGTGTCTGCTGATCTTCGGCGTTTATTTACAGCCTGCAGTCACGCAGGTTTTGGGCATCACGCCGGATGCGTGGATGCAGGATCGCTACTATCGTTACTACGGTGTACTTACCGGTTTTATGACCAACCTCACCAATTTGGAGATCGCCAAGCCCGAGGGCTACTCGGAGCAGGCAGTGGACGATATTCTGGATAACGTAGCTGAGAGCGAGAAATTCTCCACCGGCCCCATGTATGCAGGCAGCTATGCCGCCACCACCCCCAAGGAGGAGCAGGCAAAGCAGCCTACCATTATTTATGTGATGGACGAGTCCTACTGGGATGTTTCGGAGCTGGAGCAGTACGGCATCACCTTTGATACCGATGTATCACAGAACCTTCACGCTCTGCAGCAGACCAGCGCTTACGGCAGGGCATACAGCCCCAGCTTTGGCGGCGGCACCTGTGATGTGGAGTTTGAAGCTCTGACCGGCTACTCCGTGTCCTTCCTGCCCAGCGGCAGCAAACCCTACCAGCAGCACGTCACAAAGCCCATGTTCGCCCTGCCCAATTACCTTAAACTCAAGGGCTACCAGACCGCTGCGGTGCACTGCTTCTGGGCAAAATACTGGAGCCGCGATAAGGCCTACCCCAACCTCGGCTTCAGCGATTTTATCAGTCTGGAGGATATGCACGGCGTGACCAAGGTGCGCAAACACTACTGGACCAGCGGCCTTGTGACCGATGACTCCATGGCCGACCAGATTATTCAGCAGTATGAAAAGATGAGCACTTCCTCTGATAAGCCCATCTTCCTGCACGCAGTCACCATGCAGAACCATACCAATTATAATAGGGATAACTACCCGGACGACGAGCGGGTGCACGTTGTGTCCCATCCGGTTGGGCTCAAGAGCAGCACCGTGGGCGCGCTGGAAGATTTTGCTACCGGCATCCGGGATGCAGACGCCATGCTGGGCAAGCTGACGGCGTACTTCTCTCAGGTAGACGAGCCGGTCATTCTGGTATTCTGGGGCGACCACTATAACCCCATTGATTCCAACTACGATGTCTACACCACCACCGGCTACGCAAGCGGCTCCAGCACCGACCCCCGTCTGCACCAGACCACGCTGCTGATGTGGTCGAATTACAGCCAGCAGCAGGTGGACTTTGGCACCATTGCCGCCTACGATATCTCCCCGGTGATGATGGAGCTGTTCGGGCTGGAGCAGCCGCTGTACTTCCAGTACCTCAACCGGCAGCTGCGGGTTGCCAGCCGCAGCTGCACCCGCGGCACCACCATGAATCTGGATGGCACCACCACCCAGCAGCCCACGGAGTTCCAGCAGCGCTGGACAAACGAGCACTGGATGCTGCAATACGACCTGATGTTCGGCAAGGGATACGCCCTCAACCGTATGGGTGTTGCAGGTTTGAGCGGGATGAATACGGGCAAATAAGAGAAAAAGTAAGCATTTCTTTATACAAAACAGAGAAAACCACTTGCAACCGCATTCTTTTTGTGCTATTATAACAAAGCATTACACACGCATCACTATGCCCTTTTGTGCCCTTTTGGGTTGAGGGCAGTCCGCCGGTACCCGATGTACTGTGCAGATCACGGTGTGCGGAGGCAAAACAATATCTGGAGGTATTTTATTATGGCAGTCGTTTCTATGAAGCAGCTTCTCGAGGCAGGTGTGCACTTCGGTCACCAGACCCGCCGCTGGAACCCCAAGATGGCTAAGTACATCTTCACCGAGCGCAATGGTATCTATATCATTGACCTGCAGAAGACCGTGAAGAAGCTGGACGAGGCTTACAACTACGTGAAGGAAGTTGCAGCTGAGGGCGGCGACATCCTGTTCGTTGGCACCAAGAAGCAGGCTCAGGAGTCCATCCGTGACGAGGCTCTGCGCTGCGGCATGCACTACGTCAACGCTCGTTGGCTGGGCGGCATGATGACCAACTTCCGCACCATCCGTAAGCGTATCGACCGTATGGATCAGCTGGCTAAGATGAAGGAGAACGGCACCTTCGAGCTGCTGCCCAAGAAGGAAGTAGCTAAGCTGGAGCTGGAGATGGAGAAGCTGGACAAGTACCTGGGCGGCGTCAAGAACATGAAGACCCTGCCGAAGGCTATGTTCATCGTCGATCCTCACAAGGAGCGCATCGCTGTTGCTGAGGCCCGCAAGCTGAACATCCCCATCGTTGCTATTGTTGATACCAACTGCAACCCCGATGAGATCGACTACGTGATCCCCGGCAACGACGACGCTATCCGCGCTGTCAAGCTGATCGCCGGCGCTATGGCTGACGCTGTGCTGGAAGGCAAGCAGGGCAACCAGGAGGCCGCTCCCGCCGAGGACGCAGCAAACGCCTGATTTCCCATTCCGCAACCAATCAAATAACGTGTAAGGGAGAAAACAAAAATGGCTATTTCTGCAAAGGACGTTATGGAACTGCGCAAGCAGACCGACTGCGGCATGATGGAGTGCAAGAAGGCTCTGACCGAGGCTGACGGCAACTTCGAGAAGGCAATCGAGATCCTGCGCGAGCGTGGTCTGGCTACCGCCGCCAAGAAGGCAAGCCGCGTTGCTGCCGAGGGTATGGTCTACGCTGACTACTGCCCCGCTTGCAAGGTCGGTGTTGTCATCGAGGTCAACGCTGAGACCGACTTCGTTGCCAAGAACGACAAGTTCGTTGACTTCGTCAAGGAGGCCACCAAGGTCATCATGAAGCAGAACCCCGCTGATGTCGAGGCTCTGATGGCTTGCAAGACCGAGGCTGGCGAGACTGTTGACGAAGCTCTGAAGAACCTGATCCTGGTCATCAAGGAGAACATCAAGGTTCGCCGCTTCACCCGTTACGAGGACGTCTGCTCTGCATATGTCCACGGTGGCGGCACCCACGGCATTCTGGTCAACTTCGAGACCACCAACGACATCGATGCTAAGGACGAGTTCGTTGCTTATGGCAAGGACATCGCCATGCAGGTCGCTGCTGCTAACCCCGGCTACGTTGACGAGGCTTCTGTCCCCGCCGAGGTCGTGGCTAAGGAGAAGGAGATCATGCTGGCTCAGATGGCTCAGGATCCCAAGACCGCTAACAAGCCTGAGGCTGTGAAGGAGAAGATGATCGAGGGCAAGATCAAGAAGTTCTTCAAGGAGAACTGCCTGGTCGATCAGGAGTTCGTCAAGGATGGCGACCTGACCGTTGCTCAGTACACCGCTAAGGTCGCTAAGGACCTGGGCGGCGAGATCAAGATTGTCAAGTTCGCCCGCTTTGTCAAGGGCGAGGGTCTGGAGAAGCGTGCTGACGACTTCGCATCTGAAGTTGCAAGCATGGTGAAGTAATTTAAACTTCCAAAGACAAAAGGGGAGCCGCAGTACCTGTAACAGGGTGCTGCGGCTTCTTTTTATGTTTATGAAAATGCAAATACCGGGCAGCCCGCAGGCTGCCCGGTATTTGCTATAAAAAAATCTTCCGCTTATGCCTCGTCCAAAACCTCTTCGGGAGCCTCAATAGCATCCTCGATGGTTTCCTCCACCTCCATCGCTTCTTCGGCGTCCGGGGCGGCAAACAACTCCTGAATCTGATCCCGCAGCCAGAGCAGGCGGTTGTCCAGTGCCTTGTCCCGTGCCAGCAGCGGCGCAATGATCTCAGGCTTGTCGGTGATCAGGTCATCCACACCCAGCTGTAGCAGCTTTTCCGCATCCTGCTGGCGGTTGATGGTCCATGCAGAGATGGTCTTACCCCGCAGATGGATCTGCTGCACCATACCGGCGGTGATAAAGGTGGATTCCACACTGAAAAAGTCTGCGGCAGGCAGGTCGTAGTAGGTGCCAACGCCCAGCGCCAGAATATACCCTGTGGTAATGTCCGGGTCCAGCTCCTTTACCTTGCACAGGGTCTCGTAGCTTTGAGAGGTGACCACGCAGTCCGCGCCGTAGTCGTATGCGTGGATCAGCCGCACCGTTTCGGCCTCCAATGTCGGTGTAAAGGTGCTGGGCTTGATCTCAATGTTCAGCTCAGCCTTGCCCTTGCACAGCGCCAGAACTTCTTCCAGCGTGGGAATATAGGAGCCTGTAAACTGCCGATGGAACCAGCGCCCGGCATCCAGCTGCTGCACCTGCGCATAGGGCAGGTCGTAGATGTTGGCGTTGCAGCCGGTGCACCGGCGCAAACTGGTGTCGTGGGTCACCACAGCTACGCCGTCAGCGGTCATCTGCACGTCCAGCTCAATGCGGGGGCTGCCGTGCTCCAGCGCGGTCTCAAAGGCGACCATGGTATTTTCTGGAGCACGGGAAGAATAGCCCCGGTGGTAGGTGATCACCGGATCGGAAAGACCCAGCACGCTTTGCAGCGGCTGTGTTTGCGGGAAAAGCAGATATACCGCTGCCACGCCGCAGGTGACCAGTGCGGCGCAGGCCATCATCCTGGCCAACACCGTCTGCTCACGGGACAGGGCGGGGAGCTCTCCGGAAATGGTTGGCTGCGCTGCATCGGACTGTCTGGTCACTTCATACAGTGCCTCTGTAAGGGTGCTCTGCGCCGCTGTCATGGCGCAATCCATAAGCATGCAAAGGAACGGCAGTTCGATCAGCAGTGCCGCGCGGGATAGCGCCAGCAGGGCAGCAGTGCTGGCAAAGCCGACACCAAGGATGACACAATAGAACAGTAAAGCCCCGCACAGAAGCATCAGCCCGGTGCGCACGGCAGCGGTCAGCATCCAGCGTAGTGACAGCGCAAGCAGCTGCCCGGCGCGGCCGCGCAAAACCCGCAGGCTCTCTGCAAATGCACAGCCAAAGCTTTTGCGCTCCAGCAGAAATTTTGGCAGCACCACAAGCCCGTCCAGCAGCAGCGCCAGCACACAAAGCACTGCCAGAGCAAATAGAAAACGGTTGGCAGCGCGCGCCTTCAGCAGCCCCCAGAGATATTCCGGCACGGCAAACTGGGTCAGATGATTCGCGGCAAGAAAAAAGTTCGTCAGCGGGATCAGGGCAGCGCCATACAGCAGCAGTGGAAGATTCTGCGGCAGAAACACCCGCACAAGGCTGCAAAAGGCATCCCGGAACACCGCACCCACCCGCAGCGGCTCACCGTGCCGCACCCGCGTCAATAGCTGCAGCATCGCGGCAACCTCGTATAGGCTCCAGAAGGCTGCCAGCACCGCCAGCACGACGATGCATCCGATGATGGCAGGGGAGACAAAGATGCGGGAAGCGGTCTTGTTGTTGAGGTAGCGGATGGGCGCAAACCGCAGTGTCAGCGCCCAGATCAGCTGCAACGCCGGTACGAACAAGAAGTTTGTCAGCACCTTATAAAACAACAGAAAAAGCAGAAACGCCCGCCCCTTTGACGAAAGCAGGGAACGAGCGGCAGCGTGCAGAGAACGGTAGGTCTGCTCCTGCTGCTGGAACTTTACGGAAATTCGCTTCAAGATAGCTTCAACCTCTTTTGCATATTTGACGGGCTTTTCGTGTGCGCTATATAGGTACAGTTTGGCAGATTGCCCGGAAATATATGATTTTTTAATATAGTGTAACATAAACGCAACGGAAAGAAAACGCAGCAGACGGGTGCAGTTTTGCCAAAAAAACCGGGAAAATTTCTACACCCACAAAATGGGCGTGTGATAGCATTTGTCCAGATAAAACGTGCAAAACGATGAATCGTTAAAAATTTGAGTATCTATAAGTGACGGATGTTGAATCGCATGGAATTTTATAGAATCCCTTGCATTTTTTTGCCAGCTTCTGTATAATGAATATAATTTTGAAAGCTCACACAGACAACCAGGAGGTCTAATTATGGCTTCAAAGATCAATAAGGGAGAAATCCTCGCCAAGTTCTTCGATGACGGGGAGTACACTGCGCTGTTTGCTGATGGTGCAGTGAGCGCTGCCTGCGGCTATGCTGCAGGTCAGCAGGCTTACGCCGTTTATCAGAATGGCGAGGCTGTCACCGTAAAGGATGTTGAAAAGAACATCAAGGTTCTGGAAATGGCTGCACAGACCGGCTGCCCGGTGGTCACCTTCTATAACTCGGTTGGTGCAAAGCTGGCCGAGGGTCTGGACGTGCTGACCGCCAGCGCAAAGCTGAATGCACAGATCGCAAAGGTCTCCGGTGTTGTTCCGCAGGTGGCCGTTGTTCTGGGTGTCTGCGGCGGCACCAGCGCTCTGAGCGCTGCCAACGCAGACGTCTGCATCATGGCCGAGGGCGCAGAGCTGTTCTTCACCGCTCCGTTTACCTCCGCTGCCAAGGGCGATAAGGTCGCCGACGCAGGCAGCGCTGCCGCTGCCGCCAAGGCAGGTGTAGCCTCCATCGTGGCTGCCGATGCTGCAGAGGCTGCTGAAAAGGCCGCTCACATCGTGGGTCTGCTGCCCGCCAACAACCTGACTGGCCCGGCAATTTTCGAGTTCGAGCAGCCCACCGCTGTTCTGGCTGCCGGTGCCGAGCCTGCAAAGGCCGCTGCCGCTGTGATCGATAAGGACAGCGCTGTGGAGCTGTACGCAGGCTTTGGTAAGTCTGTTTACACCGCATTTGCAACCATCGGCGGCAACGCCGTGGGCGTTGTGGCAACCGGCAAGCAGCTGTGCCACAACTGCGTAGCCAAGGCTTCCCGCTTTGTGCGCCTGTGCGATGCCTTCAGCGTGCCTGTGGTCACCATCGTGGATACCGAGGGCTTTGTGCCCAGCGTTACCGATGACGTGGCTGGCGGCATCCGCGAGGCTGCCCGTCTGGCCGCTACCTACGCCGATGCTACCACCGCAAAGGTGGCAGTGCTGGCAGGCAAGGCTGTGGGCCCTGTGTACACCACTCTGGCTGCTGCCGACCTGCGCATTGCTGTGACCGGCTGCACCGTCAGCGCACTGGAGCCCAGCGCCGCTGTCAGCGTGCTGTATAAGGATGAGATCGATGCTTCCGACAACATCATTGCCGCCACCAAGGCTAAGACTGCTGCCTACACCGCTGAGGTGTGCAGCGCTGCCAGCGCAGTGGCCGCCGGTGCTGCCGATATGAGCTGTGATGCCGCTAATGTGCGTGCCAGCGTTGTGGCTGCACTGGAGCTGCTGAGCACCAAGCGCGCTGCCCGCCTGCCCAAGAAGCATGGCAATATGGCCCTGTAAGCGTCCGAATGTAAGTTAATTGAGTTCGATTTTGAATTGGAGGATCCTTCCATGAAGTACTACAATATTACTGTCAATGGTGTTGCTTACAGCGTTTCCGTTGAGGAAACTGCCGCAGGCGCTGCTCCTGTTGCCGCTGCTCCCGCAGCACCCGTCGCACCCAAGGCCGCTCCCGCTTCTGCAGCTGCTCCTAAGGCAGCCGCCGGTGCAGCCGGTGCTGTTGCCGTCAAGGCTCCCATGCCCGGCAACATTCTGGATGTCAAGGTCGCTGCCGGTGCTTCTGTCAAGGCCGGCGACGTGCTGGTCATCCTCGAGGCCATGAAGATGGAGAACGAGATCGTTGCTCCGCAGGATGGCACTGTGGCTTCCATCAACGTGAACAAGGGCGATACCGTCAACTCCGGTGACGTTCTGGTTTCCATGAACTAAGGAAGAGGTGACAACCATGGCAAAAAAGCCGATCAAGGTGACCGAGGTCGTCCTGCGTGATGCGCACCAGTCTTTGCTGGCTACCCGTATGACCATGGACGAGATGCGCCCCATCCTGCCCGAAATGGACAAGATCAACTACTTCTCCGTGGAGTGCTGGGGCGGCGCTACGTTCGACAGCTGCATCCGCTTTCTGGACGAGGATCCTTGGGAGCGTCTGCGCATCCTGCGCAAGGAACTGCCGCATCAGAAGCTGCAGATGCTGTTCCGCGGCCAGAATATGCTGGGCTACCGTCCCTACGCAGATGACGCTGTGGAGTACTTTGTACAGAAGTCTGTTGCCAACGGCATCGACGTCATCCGCATCTTCGATGCTCTGAACGACCCCCGCAACCTGCAGACTGCCATCAAGTCTGCCAACAAGGAAGGCGCTCATGTGCAGGGCTGCATCAGCTACACCCTGAGCCCTGTGCACAACAACGAGTACTTTGCAGCCTACGCCAAGACTTTGGAGGAGATGGGCGCAAACTCCATCTGCATCAAGGATATGGCAGGTCTGCTCACTCCCTATACCTGCTATGATCTGGTCAAGAAGCTGAAGGAGACCGTCAGCATCCCTGTGGATATCCACAGCCACTACACTGCAGGTCTGGCTTCCATGTCCATCCTCAAGGGCATCGAGGCAGGAGCCGACATCATTGATACCGCCATGAGCCCCCTGAGCCTTGGTACCAGCCACATGCCCACCGAGAGCTTGGTGGCTGCCCTGCAGGGCACCGATTACGACACCGGTCTGGATCTGAAGCAGCTGAATGTCGTGCGCGCTTACTTTGCAAAGCTGCGTGAGAAGTACATCGCCAACGGCCAGATCAGCCCCAAGAGCTTGGGCGTGGATGCCAACACCCTGCTGTATCAGGTGCCGGGCGGCATGTTCTCCAACATGCTCAAGCAGCTGAAGGATGCCGGCAAGGAAGACAAGCTGGACGAAGTGCTGGCCGAGATCCCCCGCGTCCGTGAAGATGCAGGCTACCCGCCGCTGGTCACCCCCACCAGCCAGATCGTTGGCACGCAGGCTGTGTTCAACGTCATCATGGGCGAGCGCTACAAGATGGTTACCAAGGAGTTCAAGGGTCTGGTCCACGGCGACTACGGCAAGACTCCCGCTCCCATCAAGCCCGAATTCACCAAGAAGATCCTTGGCGACGAGCAGCCCATTACCTGCCGCTTTGCCGACACGCTGGCGCCCGAAATGGACAAGCTGAAGGCCGAAGCTGCCAAGTGGGCAACGCAGGAAGAGGACGTGCTGACCTACGCAATGTTCCCGCAGGTCGCTCCCAAGTTCTTCGATAAGCGCAATGCCAAAAAGCAGGGCGTGGACGGCGATCATGTGGACTACACCAACCAGTCTCATCCTGTCTGATAAATAAATCCCTTTCAAGGCTGCTGCACAAAATGCTGTGCAGCAGCCTTTTTTGCGTATCCGGCAAAGGCACAAGACGTACTCTGTCGGGTAATCCCGGAAAAACTTCTGCTTACACATTGACTTGCCGCCCAATACCTTTTATAATGTTTGGTATAGCCGTACAATACAACAAATGATGTGGAGGAAAATGCTATGCGAAGCATCCCGGAGCAGCGCATTGCTGAGTTTCAGGAGCAGGACTATCAACTGTATTTTGGCATTTCAAAGCTGGAATTTGACCGGATGCTCAAGGCTCTGCATGAGGCTTACCGTCAGGAGCATAAGCGCAAGACCCGCTTTACCAAGATCTCTATGATGGACAAGCTCATCCTGACCTTGATCTATCGCTACGAGTACCGCACGATGGAAAGCATTGCCAAGGAATACGAGGTTTCTCTGGATACCATTGCCGACAACATCCATTGGGTGGAGCGCACGCTGCTCAATGCAGATATCCTGCAAACCAGTGTGACCTGCGTTTATAAGACGAACTGATGTTATGACCCTGCGTGAAAACGCGGGGTTATATTTTTTACAAGGGGAAAACTTCTGGAAAAGCGGTAACTGCCGCAGCCATGTTGTTTTGGCTGCGCAGCAGTAAAAATGAAAACTGTGTTTTTTGCACGGATGCAGTCTGCACCTTGAATTTTTCAGAAAAGAATAGTAAAATGATGCTATATGTATCGTAACATGGGCTTGTGTGCCCAAAGCGGATACCTATACAGAAAAACCGAAGTTAAACCGCAAAAGAATAGGAGCTAGTATGATCTTAAGCATGACCGGTTTCGGCAGGGGAACTGCCGTGCTCAATGGCCGTGAAATCACTGTGGAACTGCGCAGCGTGAACTCCCGCTATTTCGAGTATTCCTCCCGCATCCCGCGCACCTGCAGTTCTCTGGACAGCCGCCTGAAAAAGCAGCTCAACCAGCGGATCTCCCGCGGCAAGGTAGAGCTTAGCATGACCGTCCAGAACGTGGACGCAGCGGATACCGTGGTCGCCGTCAACATGGAGCTTGCCCGCAGCTATCAGCAGGCCATGCGGGACCTGTCCGAGCAGCTGGGGGTCAAAAATGATGTGTCCACCGCCGTTCTGACCCGCTTCCCGGATGTGCTGACCACCCGCCACGCCGATGTGGACGAGGAGCAGCTGTGGCAGGATGTGTCTGCCGTCACCGCACAGGCGCTGGATCGTTTTGTAGAGATGCGCGCCGCCGAAGGTGCCAAGATGAAGGCAGACGTGGAAAGCCGTCTTGTGTTTCTGGAACAGTGCGTCGGCAAAGTGGAGAGCCTGAGTGCAGGCCGGGTAGAAAACTACACCAACCGCCTGTACGAAAAGCTCAAGGTCATCCTGCAGGATCGCGACATCGATGACGCCCGTGTGCTGACCGAAGCCGCCATCTTTGGCGATAAAACTGCCGTGGATGAGGAAACTGTCCGTCTGCGCAGCCACATTGCACAGTACCGCGATATCCTGCAGCTGGACGAGCCCGTGGGCCGTAAGCTGGACTTCCTGACGCAAGAGCTGAACCGCGAGACCAATACCATCGGCTCCAAGTGTCAGGATCTGGATATCACCCGTATTGTAGTGGATATGAAGGCGGAGATCGAAAAAATCCGCGAGCAGATCCAGAATCTGGAATAATATGTTGTGGAGGAGCCTATGAAACTCATCAACATCGGCTTTGGCAATATGGTCAGTGCGGGGCGCGTGGTGGCAGTCGTCAGCCCGGACTCCGCACCGGTCAAACGTCTGGTGAAGGAAGCACGCGAGCGCGGGATGCTGATCGATGCCTCTTACGGCCGCAGCACCCGGGCTGTGCTTATCATGGACTCCGATCATGTCGTGCTGTCTGCCCTTCAGCCCGAAACGGTGGCAAGCCGCGCCGCCGGGCAGGAGGGCAGAGCATCAATGGAGGAAGAAACATCTCATGGCGAATGATAAATTTCTGTTTGTAGTTTCCGGTGCAGCCGGCACCGGCAAGGACAGCGTGGTCAAGGCACTGCGCGAGGCACACCCCGAGATCGAAAAGACCGTCTCTGCCACCACCCGCGCCCCGCGCCCCGGCGAGCAGGAGGGTGTGGACTACTACTACCGCACCCGCGAGCAGTTCCAGCAGCTGCTGGAAAACGATCAGGTGGTGGAGCACAACTTCTATAACGGCAACTACTACGGCACCCTGAAGTCTGAGGTGGAAAAGCGGCTGGAAGCCGGTAAGGTGGTCGTGCTGGTCATTGACGTGCACGGCGCTGCCAATATCCGCCGGATGTTCCCGGGCGCTACCACCGTGTTCCTGCTGCCGCCCTCTGTGGAGGAGCTGGAGCACCGTCTGCGCGGCCGCGGCACCGAGACCGAGGAAAGCATTCAGGAGCGTCTCGCCACCGCCCGGCAGGAGCTGGCCGAGCAGGATAAGTTTACCGTAAAGCTGGTCAACAACCAGATCGAGCCCTGCGCCGCAGAGCTTTATCAGGTCATCTGCCAGCGTGCCGGGCTGCAGAAGTAAACAATCAAGCGTTGAAGGAGTTGGACGAATGCCCAAAACGGTAGGCGTTGCCGTCAGCAATGCGACCTTCCATTTTGATAAGCTGTATACCTACGCCGTTCTGCCGGAGCACCAGAATTCGGTGCGCCTTGGCAGCATGGTACTGGTACCCTTCGGCAAGGGGAGCCGCGCCCGCATGGGTGTGGTACTGGCCTGCGATGCCGAGCCGGAGCACTCCAAGCTGAAATATCTGTTTGACGTAGCCCCGGCTTCGGCCTGCTTGACCCCGGAGCTGCTACGGCTGGTGCATTTTTTAAAGGAACGCACCTTCTGCACCTACTACGAGGCCGTCAAGGCAGTCATTCCGTATGGTGCACAGTACAAGCCTGCTGTGGCCGCAGACGGTGTGACCCCGGTGCTGCAAAAGCAGCTTACCCGCCACACCGAAAACGCCTACAAGCTGGTGGGCATACTGCCACAAAAGCCAAAGCCTACGGCAAAGCAGCTGGCGGCGGTGGCGCTGCTGAGCGGCGGCCCTCGCACCCTGAACGAACTGGAGGATAAGGGCATCAGCCGCGCCGTGCTGGATAACCTGTGCACCAAGGGTGTGCTGGAATGCAGCAAGGTGAATAAGTCCATCGACCTCTACGCCTCCATCCCACTGCGCAACGACCCCATCACCCTCACGGAGCAGCAGCAGTCTGCCTACGACACGCTGCTGCCCAAGCTAGAAGATACCGCACCCCATTCGGCGCTGTTGTACGGTGTTACCGGCAGCGGCAAGACACTGGTGTTTTTAAAGCTGATTTCCCGCTGTCTGGAACTTGGCCGCAAGGCGCTGGTGCTGGTGCCGGAGATCAGCCTGACCCCGCAGATGATCCTGCGGCTCAAAGGACAGTTCGGCCGCCGCGTGGCGGTGCAGCACTCCGCGCTCAACCACACCGAGCGTCTGCTGCAATGGCAGATGATTCAGGATGGCGGCGCAGATATCGTGGTAGGCACCCGCAGCGCGGTGTTTTCGCCGCTGGAAAACATCGGCCTTATCATCATTGACGAGGAGCAGGAGCACACCTACCGGTCGGAATCCGCACCGCGCTACTCCGCCCACGAGGTCGCCCGGCAGCGTGCCGCCGAAAACGGCGCCCTGCTGCTTCTGGCCAGCGCCACCCCCAGCACCGAGAGCTTCTACGCTGCACAGAACGGACGCACCCAGCTGGTGCGCCTGACCAAGCGCTACGGCGGCAACCCGCTGCCCAGCGTGCAGATCGTGGATATGCGGGCAGAGCTGGCAGCAGGCAATCCCCGGGAAATCAGCCTTGCGCTGGAGGACGCCATCCGCCGCAATCTGGAAGCGGAAAAGCAGACCATTCTTCTGCTCAACCGCCGGGGCTACCAGACCATCGCCCAGTGCGAGGACTGCCGCGAGGTGCTCAAGTGCCCCAAGTGCAGCGTGCCCATGGTATACCACAAATCAGCGCATAAGGTGCTGTGCCACTACTGCGGCTCCCAGCAGGAGCCGCCGCCCACCCTTTGCCCGGCCTGTGGCGGCAAATTACAGTACCGGGGCTTTGGCACCCAAAAAGCCGAAGAGGAGCTGGCAAAGCTCTTCCCGGAGGCGCGGGTGCTACGTATGGATCAGGACTCTACCGCCGCCAAGGACGCCCACGAGAAACTGCTTGCCAAATTTGCAGCGCATGAATACGATATCATGGTAGGCACCCAGATGGTGGCGAAGGGTCTGGACTTCGAGGACGTGACCCTTGTGGGTGTTCTGGGCATTGATTCGCTGCTGTTCGCGCAGGGCTTCCGGGCATACGAGAACGTGTTCAGCCTGATCACACAGGTGGTGGGACGCAGCGGCCGCGCAAAAGAGCCCGGCTTTGCCATCATCCAGACCACCGACCCGGACAACCCGGTGCTCACCCTTGCCGCTGCACAGGATTATGATGCCTTCTACGAGCAGGAGATCGCTTACCGCAAGCTTGGCTTGTACCCGCCCTTCTGCGGGCTGTGCGTCATTGGCTTTGCCGGTGCAAGGGAGAACGAGGTGGCGCGCGCCGCTGCCCGTTTCTCGGCGCTTTTAGGGCAGCAGGCGGCCAAGCAGCCGGATCTGCCCCTGCGCATTCTGGGCCCTACGCCCGGCAGCATTGAAAAGATCAACGACACCTACCGCTATAAGCTCACCGTCAAGTGCCGCAACGACCGCCGTTTCCGCGACCTTGTGCGCAGTACGCTGGCACTGTATGAAAAAGAAAAACTGCCGTCCAAGGCATCGGTCGTGGTAGACCTGCACTCGGACGGAGACATCTGATAAAACTGGAGGTACCATTATGGCTATCCGTAATATTGTTAAAGAAGGCGACCCCATCCTGAACAAGGTCTGCCGCCCTGTGACCAATTTTGACGACCGTCTGGCCACCCTGCTGGACGATATGCGCGAGACCATGATCGCCGCCGACGGCGTGGGTCTGGCTGGCCCGCAGGTGGGTATGATGCGCCGCCTGTTCGTGGTGTGGGACACCACCGACGCCCCGGAGGAGATCCCCGAGGATTACGAGTACAAGTTCATTGATTTCGTCAACCCCGAGATCCTTGCTGTTTCTGAGGAGGAAGAGACGGCCTACGAGGGCTGCCTGTCCTTCCCGGGGCACAACGGCGCTGTGACCCGCCCGGTTGCCGTCAAGGTGCGTGCGCAGGACCGCAACGGCGAATGGTTCGAGCTGGAAGCCGATGGCCTGCTGGGCCGCTGCATCCAGCACGAGAACGACCATCTGGATGGCATCACCATCATGGAGTCCAGCGAGTACTTCTATGAGGATACCGAGGAAGGCAAAAAGGCCGCCCGCGAAGCGAAAGGAAACAACTGATGCGCATTTTGTTCATGGGTACGCCGGATATTGCTGCCGAGTGCCTGAAAGCCCTGTATGCTGCCGGGCACGACATCTGTGCCGTATACACCCGGCGGGATAAGCCTGTCGGCCGCAAGCAGGTGCTCACCGCGCCGCCGGTCAAGGAGGTCGCACTGGCGCATGGTACGCCCGTGTTCCAGCCCCGCACCCTGCGGGACGGCAGCGAGGATGACACTATCCGCGCCCTTGCCCCGGAACTGATCGTGGTGGTGGCTTATGGCTGCATTCTGCCGAAGTCCGTGCTGGAAATGCCCCGCTACGGCTGCATCAATCTGCACGTTTCGCTGCTGCCGAAGTATCGCGGCAGCGCCCCGGTGCAGTGGTCGGTGCTGAACGGTGACGCTGAGACTGGCGTTTCCATCATGCAGATGGATGAGGGGCTGGATACCGGCGATGTGCTGTACTGCAAAAAAATCACCATCGACCCCGAGGAGACCAGCGGTGAATTGTTCGACCGCGTTACCGCTGTGGGTGCCGAAGCTCTGTGTGAAACGATTCCTCAGATCGCTGCAGGTACTCTGACGGCTGTGCCGCAAGACCACGAAAACGCCACCCTTGCCCCCATGCTGAACAAGGAGATGGCAGAGTTCCACCTGATCGACACTGCCGCCCATATCCACAACTGGGTGCGCGGCATGAACCCTTGGCCGGGTGCGTGGTTCATCACCTCTGGCGGCAAAAAGCTCAAGGTGATGTCCTGCCGTGTGGCTGTCGCTCATGGCGAAGCCCCTGGCACGGTGCTGGCCACAAAGCCCCTGACCGTAGCCTGCAGCGAGGGGGCTATCCAGCTGCTGGAGGTCGTGCCGGAGGGCAAAAAGCCTATGGACGGCACTGCCTTTGCAGCGGGTCTGCGTCTGAAAACGGGGGATAGTCTCTGATGGCCGCAAATCCGCGTGCGGCGGCAGTCGCCGCACTGGTACGGCAGGAGCAGGATGGCTTTTCCAATCTGGTGCTGGACGCAGAACTCAGGCGCCAGAAGCTGGAAGGTCGGGATAAGGCCTTTGCAAGTGCCATTTTCTACACCGTGCTGGAGCATCGCGGCACACTGGACTATATTCTGGAGCAGTTCCTGCCCAAGGGTCTTGCAAAGCTGGATGCACCCGTGCGGGAAATTTTACGCGCTGCACTGGCACAGGCTCGCTATATGCAGGTTCCTGCCTCTGCTGCGGTGAACGAGGCAGTCAAGCTGACCCGCACTTTTAAAAAATCCAGCGCCTCCGGCCTTGTCAATGCCGTGCTGCGCAAGGCCTGCGGCTATGATCTGGACGCTGCCGTTTTTACGGACGAGATCCAGCGCCTGATGGTTTTAGGCTCTGCCGGACGGGATGTGGCGGAATTCCTCCACAAAAATTACCCGGATGAAGCACTGGGCATCCTGACCTATCAGGCCGATGGCGGTTTGACCAGTCTGCGTGCAAACCCCCTCAAGGCCAGCGCTGCACAGCTGTGCGCGCTGCTTACAGAGCAGGGCGCAGCAGAGGTGCGGCAGGGTATTGTGCCCGGCAGCGTGCTGGCACGATTTGCCGGCAGTCCGGCAGACAACGAACTGTTCCGGCAGGGCTACTACCATGTGGAGGGACAGGCCAGCCAGCTAGCAGCCCTTTGCGTGGGTGCAGCCCCCGGCGAGACGGTGCTGGATCTGTGCGCTGCCCCCGGCGGCAAGACCATTCTGCTGGCCGAGCAGATGCAGGGTACAGGAGAGCTGTACAGCTGCGATGCGGCAGAGAACCGTGTGGGGCTGATCCGCACCGCGGTAGACCGCATGGGCTTTACCGGGGTGCATACCCTTTGTAATGATGCCACCAAACCGAACCCTGCACTGCCCATGGCAGACCGCATCCTGACGGATGTGCCTTGCAGCGGCTTGGGCATTCTGGCAAAAAAGCCGGATCTGCGCTATAAAAAGCTGGAAGCTGACCGGCAGGCAGAACTGCTTGCCACACAGGCGGCAATTCTGGATACCGCTGCGGCGCTGCTCAAGGCGGGCGGACGGCTGGTCTACTCC
>OGLE01000299.1_pt1 | contig 50074 bp, 38 predicted proteins | sample 1572671 | NCBI WGS metagenome assembly OGLE01 (sample SAMEA2581923, study PRJEB24529) | metagenome | biome: Human gut stool | place: China | collected 2011 | reverse complement strand
CTGCTGGATTCCAACATGTACGGCGACGGCTGGTTTTTCAGCTGCTTCGACTGCATTCATGAGGACCAGACGGACTGGTGCATGGAGAAATTGAACAAGAGAAAAGTACCGGCTATGGCATTTTTCCACATGCCGCCCGCAGAGTTCAAGGAAGCCTACGAGAAGATGAAGCTAGGCGATCACACTGTGATCTATGAACATGGCAGTATCGGAGAAAAGGATGAGTATTTCGGAATATCGAACCGACCACCTCATTTTTTCGAAAAAGCGGTGGATAACGGCTGGCTGAAATGGATTTTCTGTGGACACGATCATCTGAATACGTTGTCACTGACCTATAAAGGTATCCGCATGACTTACGGAATGTCCATTGATTATCTGGGATATTCCGGCATCGCAAAGCAATATATCCAGCGGGGAGCCACGCTGATCACGCGTAAGACAGACGGGAACATAGATATCACTATGGTACCGTTGACAACAGTAGTTTCGACACGAGTAAGGGGAGCCTGATGAAAGGCTCCCCCGATTTGTACGAGAATGATTAGTAATTGATACCGCTGATGCCGAGTACTCCGTTCTGGACATTGAAGGTGATGTTAGGACCGTCGCCGGTGCTGTAGAGGGTGAAGCCTGCCATGCTGGGGCTTAATTCGGACAGGTCAGCATTAGCCATAGAGTCTTTCAGCTCAGGGGTGAAGATTTTGTCTGCACCTAAGGCAATCAGATCTTCCCTGGTTTCGATCACACTGCCATCGCCCAGAGCAACATAGACCGGATAATTGACCAGATCAGCGAGAGCATTCAGGTCTTCAGCGGCTACGGCATCCTGGATTTTTTTAGCGAAAGCGGTAGCATCCTCTGTGGAAACTGCAAAGTTATCCTCGTAAGAAGTACCATTGGCCGCATCAGCAGAAGCTTCTGTAGTTGTCTCAGCACTAGCTTCAGCAGCAGAACTTTCAGCAGTAGAAGCCTCCGCACCGCTTTCGGAAGTCACCGTACTTTCCGCCGAAGCTGCTCCATTTCCCTGACTGCCACAGGCAGCAAAAGACAATACCATCACAGTAGTTAAAAGTGCACAGATCATTTTGTTTTTCATAAGTAAATCTCCTCTCTTAAATAAAACCATATCTTACAGGTCTCTGATGGTTAGACTATGCATCTGCTGCAAAAGTTTCAAAAAATATCAAAAAAATATCAAAAACATCCACCCAAAAGAAAAACCTTCTGTTAAAATGTAAAAATAAGACAGATGAAAACAATAGAACAGGAAACTACCATGGAACCATATTACTACCAGAAAATGAACAAGCCCCAGCAGGCCGCCTATCACGCTATGCAGCAGGGAGTGCTGGCGCTGGTAGACGAGATCCAGCTGCCGCGGATCCCGGCGGAAGAATTGTATGACGTATTTTTCCGACTGCGGCTGGATCATCCGGAGATCTTCTGGGTGGTGAGTTATCGGTATAGATATTATCAGGACTCCCCCAATATCATCTTCGTGCCGGAGTATCTGTTTGAGAAAAATAAGATCAGAGAACATCAGAAAGCCATGCAGTCCCGGGTGGAAAAGCTGGCAAGACCTGCCGCAAAGTTCACAGAGTGGGAAAAAGAGAAGTACATTCACGACTTTATCTGCGAAAATATCACCTACGATAAGTTGAAAAAGCCCTATTCCCATGAGATTATCGGACCGCTGGGACAGGGCGTGGGTGTCTGCGAGGGCATTGCCAAATCGGTGAAGGTGCTTTGTGATGCGTTGGGTGTGTGGTGTGTAATCGCTATCTGCGGCAACAATCCGGAGAAAGGGATCAAGTACCGTCACACCTGGAATATTGTGCGGATCGGCGGGCAGTATTACCATCTGGATGCCACATTTGACAATACATTGGGAAAACATCAGGGCAATGCGGAAGCACCCGGAGAGATCCGCTACGACTATTTCAATCTGGGAGATAAAGCAGTGTTCCGGGATCATGAACCGTTGATCGCCCCGGCACCCGGCTGTCCGGACAATGATCATTTTTATTACAAGGAGAAAAAACTTTCCTTTACGAAAACGGAAGAAGTATATAAAAGAGCACAGCAGATGGCGAAAAAAGGCCGGGCCATGACGTTCCAGTGGCGGGGAGGCTATCTGACCAGAGAAGTCTTGCAGGAACTGTTGGAACTGATCCGCAAGGCAGGCGAGGAGCGGCAGAAGACCGCCCGGATCAGCTTCAACTGGCCACAGGCGGTCATTCATTTCAGCTATGTGGAAAATGCAGGCATCCCGGAGCCGGAGGTCGTCATGGAAGACGCCAACGAAGGAGAACAGTTCGACACCGGGGAATAAAGGTATGGGATGATGTCAGGATCAAGAATTCTCCGACTGCAATGCGCACTCCCGGAATAACGCATTGACGGCCAGCTTATAGTCGCTGGCATCTGTGGCTTTGCGGATCTTTTTTACGTATTTGTCCGGAGATTCGAAGCTGTGGCTTAAGAAAGTCCAGAGATCCTTCATCTTATAGAGCGTATTGGTATCGCCGGACATGATCTCCTGATAACCGGTCAGGAGGGAAGTGTGGAATTCCTTCAGGACAGCCAGCCGCTCTTCACAAGACGGCAGCGCAACACTCTCCGTGGAGGCAGCCTTCAATTCCTGCAATAATCCCGGATTCTGCAAAATTCCCCGGCCGATCATGACCGTATCGATACTGGGAAGCTTCGTAAGAATCTGCGTTAGCGACTCCGGAGAGGTAATATCCCCGTTATAGCACAGCGGACATTGCAGGGCTTCCACCGCCTCTGCGAAAGCCTCCAGATGGGGTGTCCCCTTGTAACCTTCCTTTTGCAGTCTGGGGTGAATGATCAGTTCCTTGATGGGGAATTTTTGATATATTTTAAGCAGTGGAGCCCATTCATCCATGTAGTCCATGCCGATGCGGGTCTTGATGGAGATTTCCAGTGGACATTTTTCGAAGATCTCGTCCAGAAAATTCTCCAGTTCCCGGGGCGTGCCTAAGAAGCCGGCACCACGGTTTCTTGCCACCACCGTCCCGGAAGGACAGCCCAGATTCAGATTGACCTCGTGGTAGCCATATCCGGCCAGCTGCTCTGCCAGCGACAGAAATTCCTCCGCCTTATTGGTCAGGATCTGCGGTACGGTGTACATGCCCACATTATGTTCTGGAAGCACATCGTTGCGTTCTCTGCTGTTCATGTGCCGATTGGAGATAAAAGGGGTAAAATATTTGTCCATGCCGCCGTAACAGCGGTTCCAGTTAGTGCGAAAATTATAAGTGGTCAGTCCCTCCATGGGGGCAAGATAATATTTCATAAAAAATGTATGCCTTTCCGTAACCTGCAAGCGTTCCACTGCATTTTCGGCGTATGCTTTCGCAGATTGTACTTTGTATCGGGTGTTTTGCCAAATCCCTTATTCAGAGATATTCTCAATAACGGGATTGCCCTTTACATGATTATAAACAGTTACTATTATAATAGAGATAGTAAAAATTGCAAAGAAAACCGCAAAGATCCAAAAAGAAAGCGGCTGGAAGAAGGAATAAAGATCATGACTGAAAAAACAGAAAATAATACCATAAACCTAACCACCAACGAACGCACCCAGCAGGAGATCACCATCTCCGGCAACCCCGGGAAACCGGTCGGGGAGGATGGGGAGAAGATGCTGCGCCGCATGAACGAAAGCCACTACGCAGTGACCGGCTGGGCGCTGGAACACTGGAAGATCCGGGAGAATGACCGGATTCTGGACATCGGCTGCGGTGGAGGAGCAACTCTGAAACGCATGAGTGAAGAGGTGCGTGACGGACATCTGACCGGAGTGGATTATTCCGCCACTTCACTGGAGCTTTCCGGGAAAACCAATGCAGAAGCACTGCAGCAGGGAAAAATGGATCTCGTGGAAGCCTCAGTGGAAAAACTGCCCTTTGCGGACAATGCTTTTGACAAGATCATTACGGTGGAAAGCTTTTATTTCTGGCCGGATCCCGCGGAGAATCTGAAAGAAGTCTACCGGGTATTGAAGAAGCAGGGAACCTTTTTACTGGTGGCCGACATTTACCAGAAGGAGGATCTGCCGGAACAGGTGCGGGAAAACATTCAAAGATTCCATCTGTTTAATCCCACACCGGAAGAATTCCGGGAACTGCTGGAAAATGCAGGATTTGAAGAGGTACGGATTCACTTAAAAGACGGCGAGGACTGGATCTGCGCGGAAGGGCACAAATAAGCAGTAGAACCCTTCGGAAAAACGCAAAAACCGGGTGGAAGTCCGAAACGGAACACGCTAGAATCAGAAACATAGAAAAATGTGAAAGTATCCATGAAAATATTCAAAGGAGAAAACAATAACCATGTATAATCAGAATTATAAAGTAGAAATTCCCCAGTTCCCGGACCGGGAGGTGTCCATAGCAGAATACGGCGCGAAGAGCGGCGATTTGCAGATCGAGACCGGCAGACACAATGCGGAGGCCATTAACCGCGCGATCTGCGAAGTGTCGGAGCAGGGGGGCGGTACGGTAAGAGTTCCCGCAGGCATCTGGGCGGTGGCTCCGCTCCGGCTGTTAAGCGGTGTCAATCTTCATCTGGACAGTCAGGCTATGTTAAAATTCATCAAGTCCAAAGAGGACTATCCGCTGCGGATCACCAGCTATGAAGGTCAGGACTGCATTCGCACCGTATCTCCCGTTACCGCGAAAAATGCAGAAAACATCGCCATTACCGGAGAAGGCATCATTGACGGCAGCGGTGATAAATGGCGTCCGATCAAGAAGTTTAAGATGACGGAAAAGCAGTGGGATGCGTTGTTTACCATCAGTCCTTATGTGTTAGAGACGAAAGAAACAGCGATCTGGATGCCCACAGAGTCGATTTTAAAAGGAAATCACCACAACATTCAGGGAAACACCGAGGAAGCACTGGCCGCCGCGGCACCCTATTACGATTTTTACCGCCCGGTGATGATCAGTCTGCGCCATTGCAAAAATGTGCTTCTGCAAGGCGTAACGTTCATGAACTCTCCGGCATGGAATATCCACCCCTATTTCTGCTAGAGCCATCCGTACCATACAGGAACGCACAGGCAGGGATTTGGGGGCCACTTTCTTGTCCGGTACGACCATTTCCAACAGCCTGACGGAACTCTATCTCCTTTTCAAATATCTCCGTCCGAAGGAAATGGAGCGGCAGGGGATTACCTGTTTTGACGGCTGGGCGGCCGTCTATGCGAAGAAAAGCACGGACTTTGAATTTTCCGTGACCAACCAGGTCGTGCAGAAAGAGCGTTTCCGCTATTTTATCAAAGTGCCGGAACTCGCCAATTTCTATGCGGAGATAACCGATTACAAAACGGCCGAAGACGTAGGGGTTGACAGGCCGGAACTCAACGAGCAACTCTATCACATACCGCCCACTCCCCAACAGGAGATTTTCATTCAGAAACTGATAAAGTTCGCTGAAACCGGGGATGCAGCCTACATAGACAGGGAGCCTTTGTCCAAGGCGGAAGAAAAGGCACAGATGCTGATCGCCACCAACTACTCAAACAAGATGTCGCTTGACATGCGGCTGATAGACCCTGAATACGGCGATAATCCGGGAAACAAGGCGTCCCATTGCGCAGCTAAGATTGCGGAATATTACTATAAATATCTCGACCAGAAAGGCACACAGTTCATCTTTTCAGACTTGAGTACCTATAAACCCGACCAGTGGAACATCTACAGTGAGATAAGGCGCAAACTCGTGGAAGACCATAATATCCCGGAAAAGCAGATAAAGTTCATTCAGGAAGCAAACAGCGACAACGCACGCAAGGAACTGTTCAGCGATATGAACTCCGGGCGCATCCGTTTCCTGTTCGGCTCCACCCAGAAATTGGGAACGGGAGTCAATGCGCAGCAACGTGCGGTGGCTATCCATCATTTAGACATACCCTGAAGGCCGTCCGATCTGGAACAGCGTAACGGGCGGGCGGTAAGAAAAGGCAATGTCATTGCCAAGCAATATGCCGATAATAAGGTGGACTGTTACATCTATGCGGTGGAAAAGTCTCTGGACAGTTACAAGTTCAACCTGCTGCAAAACAAGCAGGTGTTCATCAACCAGCTTAAAAGCCGCAATCTGGCCGCCCGTACCATTGACGAAGGGGCGATAGACGAAAACGGCGAAGGCAATTTCAGTGAATACGTGGCTATTCTTTCAGGCAACGACGATTTGTTGGAAAAGGCAAAACTGGACAAAAAACTGGCAGTCCTTGAAAGCGAAAGGCAGGCGTATCACCGTAATAAAGGGAACGCGAAAGGAAGGCTGAATGAAAAGACCGCCGGAATAGAGAAGAACAACATTTTTATCGGACGCTTTACCAGAGATTGGGAATACCTCAATAAAGTGGCTCCGGTAGATGCGGAAACCGGGCTTCGTCCCAATCCCCTGAAACTGGACGGTGTGGACTCGGACAATATCGAGATACTCGGCAACCGGCTTGCCGCAATCAATCAGAAGGTCCGGACGGAAGACGATTACATGAAAATCGGAACCCTGTTCGATTTTCGTATCCTTGTCCGTACCGAAAAGACTTGTGACGGAGACACGCAAGCCTTGCATAACAAGTTCATGGTCGAGGGACTGGACGGTATCAAATATACCTATCACAACGGCTACATAGCCAAAGACCCCAAACTGGCCGTAATGTATTTCATCAATGCGCTGGAACGTATTCCCGGCATGATAGAGAAACGGGAAAAGGACAATACGGAACTGTCAAAAGATATACCGGTCTTGAAGCAGATAGTTGCAGCCTCATGGCCCAAAGAAGGAGAAATCAAACAGTTGGGTGAAGAACTTGCCGCATTGAACCGAAAGATACAACTCACGCTAAAGCCGGTTGGGCAGCATGAAAGTGAAGACAGTGAGGGGACGGAAATGAAGGAACAACAACTCGTCAGTGGCAGTGATGTAACTGTGGATTTACCACGGCAGGCAAAACATGTTCCGTCCATGAAAATAGAAAACCCGGCAAGGGAACTGAAGAAAATATCCTAAAGTTTCCTGCGGCTCTTTGCTGTAACCCGTGGAAGCTACGCAGGCTCCACTTCCGCAGGTTACAGCAAAGAGCCGCTTTTCAGGGAAGGAGAAAGGCATGGTAGGCCCCCGGATAAATCCGACCTTGCCCGCCGTACCCTTGTCTGTAAAGAGAGATACTTACGTCACTCTTCTTCCTCCAATCTAATCCATACTGAGAATCAATAAGATATATTTTTATGATACAAATTAGAGACACCATAAGCATCTACGCATTTTCGATTTCAATAACTATCGAGGACCATCCATGCTCTCATTTCTGCCAATAACATATATCGCTTATCCCTGCTTCCCTATTTGTTGTTTGAAAAATACTAAGAATTTTGCGCCCATGCAAATTATTATGATACAAATGCGGAATCTCATGTCATAAATACAATCATAGGATTCTCAACTATCTCTACAGCAGAAAGGAATGTGATGTCATTTTCTTGATCATGTTCAAAGTATTTGTAAGCATTCTCATAATATGTCAAGAATACAGTCTTGATAGAGTATTGTTTATCAATCTCTTGTACGTAAAATTTAAACTTATCTACATTGTCTTTACACCATATATCTCTTTCAATTACATGGGATAATTCTTTTGTTATAATCTTTCTGTTTTGCTGTATTAGTTCGTATGCAGTTCTACTCTCCGAGAAATTCTTTGCCTCAATGCAAACAATCTGCTTAGTCGCTTTGTTTATAAGTAGAACATCAATATCTCCAAGTTTCTTTTGAGCATCAAGAGGCTTCCCTGGCATAATCTCCACTTCGGAACCAACATATAAATAATCCAGAGACAAGTTTTCATAAAACCTCCTTATGTTTAGAGTAAATTCATGACCTTTTTCATTATTGACCTTTGATATAAGAACTTGCATTTCTGGAGTAGTATTGGACACGGTTCCATTATTCAATCGCTCTACACGAATCATCCAACTCTCATAAATTGTTTTGGTCGAATAATAGATGTTATCCTCAAAAAGTATCCAAGGTCTAGAAGTAATCTGAACCGGACGATTAAATCTCTGAATCCACTTGTCGCTAAACTTAAGTTCTTCATTATTGAGTTCCTCCATAAGAACAAAGTTAGTCTTAAATGCTGATACGTTTTCTTTATCAAAAATACCGGCACATACATTAGTAAAGAACTCTTCCTCCGATAATACCATTACTGGTTTTCCGTTCGCTTTGGCGTAATCAATTGATGCGGTAATGATGTTGCAATATTTTTCAAATGAAATGCCGAATTGTGCTTTGTATGCACTTTTAAACGTTTCATCTTCTGTTTCGATAGATGATGTTGGCATCAGCTTATTCATCTTTGAGTACAAATCCGGGTTACTCATTGACAACTTTCTCAATCTATAGAAATATGCATTGAGTTTATCGATTACAGGCCTTGGCATTACCAATCTACCATTTTTTAGAATTGTCAACTCTGAACCTTTTATCTTCTCGCCTAATTGATCCATATATACACCCATATTCAAACTAAAGTGCATAAGGGCAAATAAGCGATCCAACTTTTCCAACTCCGGCTTTCCTCCGGTATTGTGAATACCATTCAGTACAATGGTTTCAATCATTCCTTGGGTCAACGTATTCATCTCTGAATATTCATTGACATAATCAAATTGATTATCAAATGTCGCATCCAAAAAAGAATAAGCTTTGCTTAATGCTTCATATCTTCGTTGGGTAAGCTTTGACCAATAAATCATGGCGTGATGTAGGTCTAGCAGACTCATGAGAAGCAGTTTGGAATCCATCTCTGCTAATAGCTTTTTAACTTCAGTAAGGATGTAGTCGGAAACCTGAATCATGATTTTCTTAGACTCCACGAAATCAAAAGTTTGTTCTAAGCCTTTCCTATTCAGAAAATCGGCTATCTCAGAGAGTATCTTATCACAATATCTGGAATTGATATAATAGCAAGAGTCTACACCATCCTTCTCGTCAATAACCGTTAGATTTTCTGCTTTCCCAATCTGAATAAATCTGCCAGGTGCAGAATCAAGCATTCGCATTCCATCATCGTACAAAGACTCGCATGAAGAGAAGCCGCATTTTTGGATTGCTTTTAAGAATTGCCCAACTAGGTCTCTTTCCAAAGTAGAAGCATCCGAGTTCATTATATCTTCTGGCACACAAAATACTATTGTGTTTTCATTTACCTTTTTCCATCTGTATTCACTATCTGGCAATACACATAGTTCTACATGGAGATTTTGGTTAATACTGACAATATCAAGTTTCTTCTTGATGGCAAATATCCAATTCATCAATGCGACAGCAGCCTCTCTGCCAAATATGCAAAGCTCATCTTTACAACTCAAATGAATCCACAATTCATGTTTTTTTAATTGTAGCATGAGAAGTCCCTTAACCATCATATAAGGTGCAAAGATAGGAACCTGTTTTGGAATATCTGCATAGTGTTTAACCATAACATGACAACCTTGCGGGGCATACTTAACCATGTGTTCATCCAACCCACATAAAAATTTCTCACGCATTGATAGTGCACTACCTATTTCAACGAACATAATATCAGGCATTTCATCCCGATAGAATGTATAATGGTTAGAACTATAGTATGCAAATTTATCGATTTCTGGGGTAGTAGGCGGAAATCTTATAGTCCTTCTATCTTGATCATAATAGTATAAATTCAGCAAATTCATCCTATCCTGCCCCATTACGATTCTTAACTCCTCAACTGAGAAATGTGTCACATCACGACTGAAAACCATAAACAAACCATCTTCAGCCATCTGCTGAGTTACAAAAAACGTGACAATGTTTTTTTTAGGAAACGCAACATTCAGAGCCGCTTCAGAGTCTTTAACTGCTTGTTCAAGATTTGTTTTCTTATCAGCTAAGATGATTGCAACATTAGCGACCTTATCTTCATCAAATCGAAACCATAGAAATGGCGTTTCCTGATAAGTTCTCTGTTCAAGAAATAATCCAAGACCATTTACCAGGATAGCCCCAACTTCTTGAATCATCTCTTGTTCGATAAGCGAAAATAACTTTTTATCACCCATTTCCCTTACTAGAATACCATAGCAAAGTCTGTATGCAAGCCTTAATAGATTAGCAGGGAACAGTATCAAATATTCTCCATTATCGAGTTTGAGAAAAGGATGCAGTTCGAACGTATCACTATGTCCTAATTGAGATAATTCCTTTTCGTATTCGTTTCTTTTTAGATACAACATCAGTGGTTGTAAGAACCTTTCTTCAACTTGGTATTTCGCTAATATGGAGTTTACCTCAGCTTTGCTAAAACTGTTATATGATTCACACTTTTCATATTCCTTATAGTTTGAGGTATAAACTGATTCTGCATTGGAATTTCCACACACATTTAGACCATAATGATATCTATCTGCAATCACATTGGAAAAATCTAATATTGCATAGACCAATGCTAACTTACTTTGATCAAAATTTTCCTTATGAGCAAGAAATAGTAATTGGCTGAGAAGATACTTATGAGTCAAATAAAAAGCAGAGAAAACCTTGTAAGAGCCTATCGGAGTGTTTACAGTTTCAACAAACAATCTCTCCTGCGGATCTTCAAACTGAGGATTACCATACTCAAGAACCCTATCAATGTGAAGCCAGTCATACTTTCTGCGTTTCCACATCAAATAAGCTTCGATCATGGCCATTTCTAATCTATAGCAAAAACTGGAGTTTCCTTGCTGTACGGATAAATAGGAGAGATACTTAAGCATCTTATCTCCCTTCAGGTTATGATAAAATTTGTATTTCATAGAGATATTCTAATATTTAACCTAATAACAATACTTGTTGATAGAACTTGTAAACAGACTCTATTATTCGCTTTGTTTCCTTGTCTGTAGGATACATACCTGCTTGATGCAAATACAGATTTCGCTTACACCTGATACTATCTTCATTAGAAAAACCAGCAGCAAACACATGACTAGGCATTTTGACATACTTTGGACCTTTTGATGGTGGCGTTTTTAGTTTAAGCATAAATTTGCCCATGCTTTTATCTTGAGGGCGGCTCGGAGCGACACCGTATATTGCCAAAAAAGTCTCCAAACCAGTTTCTAGACCCCTCATTGCATGTAGTATTTTGTTAATTCTTCTTCTGTCAGGATCATTTACTTTCGTATCTATTTGATGTATTTTATTAAATTCATCAACTACGCGTTTTGCCATATCCTCTAAATCATGGTTACCTTCACATCGTCTTAGCAAATCGAGTAGCATAGATTGAATCGCATTATTTTTCTTACTTGCCATATTTTTTTTCAAATAAATCCAACCCCATACTATAAATATTATTAAATTGACTCATATTGCCGATATAAACAGGCAATATACCGAGATACGAAAGAGTAGAAATACCTATTGAATCAAGATTGAGCGAAGTAAACATATCTGTATTCAGAATCCTCAATTTTTTCTCGTTTGAATTTATAAGTAGTTGACCCTCGTCACACATATACTGCCTAAATAGCACATAATTTAGTATACTATCAAGGTTTTGCTTAATACTTGATTTATTCTTCTTTCTGTTAAAAACGATAGCTTCTTCTGCCTCAAAGGTGTCCTTCAGAGATTTTACCTTTTTATAATCAGACCATCTAGTTACAGGAGAAGCATCTACCCAATCTTCACGGTGGAGCTTTTCGTACTTTTGACCGACCGAGTATTGAATCTTCGAAAGTAGCATTTCATATAAATAGTAATTATTTGCAGCATGCGATCTAACCGCTCTTGAAAGCATACGCTTACTTAGACTAGAGTTATCACTTTCTACAATGGAGGCAACTTGGCCGATCTCTTCGGCAACGGCTAATCTATGAATAGCATATTTTATCTGAGATGACTTTTGAAATGTCTCATAGTCGTCCATAACCAAGATAATACGCATGTCATGAGCATACACTAATCGAGACAGATAGATTCTTCTGTAAAGAGAATCGATATTGTTCAATTCGAATTGTGTGGGGATATAGATGCCAAAAATCCTATTTCCACAGGTGGCAAGAATATCTGGATTGTCAATAACGAAAAGGCTCTGCGGATTAGCTAAAAATCTTACCCCTGCCGTATCCTCCAATTGCTTTTCAAGCCTGAGAATTATTTTCTTTCGATCATTCATTATTTATCTTAATTCCGCAACACTTTTTCAGAGATAACTAATAAAAGTTCCAAGCAACAGAATATTACTCAGAACTTTGCCATGTCAGAAGATTCACGTAACTTAGTGTTGCTATAAAAAATCAAACAAATCTTCATCAGATGTGGTAAAAGTACAAATAAAATCGGAAAAGTTAACCCCATTTGGCGGGATTTTTTCCATAATAGACCAATTTGACACCCTTCTTTCTGAAACGATAGATTCAACTTGGGGGTACGGTGCAAGTCGTATGGTTATCGGTACAGTGAAATCCTCCATTCTCTGATGTGCGTGTTTTCCAAAATCCATTCAAAGCATCAACACCTTTGCCATCGCCAACATGGAAAATGTAACCGTTTCTCAAATCAACAACGATGGTCTTGTACACATGTCCTTTTTTACCGCGAATTCATCTATACCGATACAATCCACCCCATCCAATGAAGGAGGCGCATAATGCCGTTCAAGGTAACGGGTATGGATATCCTTGATGGTATCCTAGGTCACACCTAATAGATTGGCCGTATCTTTCAAGGTCATGGCTTTCAGAAGTCCGACAACATATTTTGCAAAACGATGAGTATACCACAGCTACCGGTAGCAAATGAAACTGGCACTTGCTGATCGTAGTCGCACTCAGGATTCTTGCACTTATACCGTTGGACTTTCATGCGGATTATAACCTTTTTCCCTCCAAGAGGAAAACCTATGAAATCACGGATACGATAGCCGTTTCTTACCAAATGGTACCCGGAACACTTTGGACATCGGGTTTGACGACCCTTGATTTCGGTATGCAAGATAATTATATTACTTTTGCATTCAATTCGAACACATTTGTGGGAATAAAGGCCCCACGCATGATATAGAAAACTGCTGTTTATAACTGTACATTTGTTCGTGGTTATTCAAATGTACAACTTGTTCAGCGGTTTTCTTCGTTTTAGCTATAGTATCACTCGAAATGTCGGATGAACCATTTTTAGTGAACACTAATGATATTTTTTTGTTGAACAAAGCAAGTTTCTAATGTCCACATCAAGAATAACAGCTACCTGACGGAGAATATCAAGATTCGGTTGCACGATGTTTGTACACCACTTGCTGGCTGTCGCAAGGTCACGACCTATTTTCTCCGCTAGCCACTTGGCGGACGTTTCTGCTCTACCAATATGATACCACCCTTTAAAGTGTTACTCATATTTCTATTTCTTTGCGTTTGGGGACAAAGTGTAAATATTTTCCGTATCACACAAGAGTATTCTGTTAATATTTACATGCTCTAAGTTTGCAGAGGAATGCGACACAGTCGCATAATAGAAAGAAAAAGTACAGATAACTCAAGACAGTTTCCCACCTTTGTTGTATTAAGGAATCGGTCTGTCGAAGAGGTAAACCATACACTTTAGGAGTCATAAGACTAGAATCCGCTTAGAATCTCTCCAACATAGTTTAAAGACAAGATAGCAAGTTATCGGTATGGAGCCTCGTTAGAGCTTTCTATCTACTTCTTGTCGCGGTACAAATATGGAACACAGAAAATCAACGTATCAATAGAAATCGATAAAATCAGCAACCGCCTTAAAACAACGAATCTGCACAACTTACTGATTTACACTGGTTTGATTTTCCATAATTATTGTTGGTTATTTTTTCTTTAGCGAACATCACCGAAAATAAAGCACTATATTAATCAACAAGTTGCAAATATATGGTACAAATATGATTTATTTTTATGTAATACACTCAAAAGAAAGTTCCTCAACTTGTCTGTTTATGGTCTTGCAATCAATTGTATCTTTCAGATTGATTATATCCACAATCGAATAATGTCTTGTCCCGTTTTCTTCTTCAGCAAAACGCAGACGGCCTCTCAGACGCTGCTTTTCTATTTCAGCGGGATCAAGGTTAATCAATTCGCACACTTCATCTGGCAACATGGACAATGCCACATCGTTTTCCTGACAAATATGCTGCAACACAGCCAGCATGTTCAGTGACTTCTTATAACTTCTCACGAGTGCAGCGAAAGAACTGCTTTCAATCTTAATCATCTTTCTCATAACGCTTATTTTTTAGAGTTTTCTATTTTTTCTAATAATACGGCACGCAGTACATCCGAGCGGCGATAGTAGATTTTCCCCTTGTCTCTGTAAAAAGGTAATGTACCGTCATTACGTCTTCTAAGCAGTGTTCTGTCCGACATCTTGGTCAGCAGGCGCACGCCTTTCGAGTCCAGTATCTCGCTATCCGGTATATTCTCAACCGAAGGAGATAGCAGTATCTCGATGTTATTCACTTTGGCAAGTATGGTGCTGAGCATGTGGGTAACTCCGGCACAGGGAACGGTTCTTCTATTATTCATAATGACCTTGTTTTTATCGTTTATGGTGCAATATTACGGAGTTGTGGCGAGGTCATTGGTTACTCAACCGTTGAGCAACCGCCCAAAAAAGACAGAAAACGCCAAATTGGGACAAAAAAATAGCCAGAGACACGGTTTCCGGCTATTCTAAATATGAAGGTAATTAAAACGTTAGAAGAATATTAGCTAATAAATAGCTATTTATTTGCTTATATTTGAAACATTGGCTATCTTTGTATATGAGTTATTTGAAACTATGCAAAGCGGTGCAACCCGAAGCAGAACTTTCGTCTCTAAATCGTTACCCGCATCTTTTAAACTCTCTGTATTTTTCTAATTATTAGAGAGTCAAGTCAAAATGCATTGTTTTTGCCAGAAAAACGAATAATTCGGATAAGGAAAACAAAACGTTTAGTTTAGGGAAACAAATTGTTTGGATATAGGAAACAAACTGTTCTGCTATGAGGAACAGACTACAAAGCACTTTATCCGAAGCCCAATGCCCGGTTACGCTATCCATTCACATATTCCTGCACATAAAAAAACGGTGTGCACACACGGCTTTTTACTGCAACAACAAGCGATGAACAATATTTCTTAAATGAAAAAGCCGTGCCTTTCTGAGTATTTTTCATGCCATCTCATTCACGATTCCGCAAATAATATGTATCTTTGTAAGTATTCAACAAACTAAATACATAAGGTATGGCATACAAAGACAAATATATCCGTTTTGACTGGGCGGCGAAACGCCTGCTGCGTAACAAAGCCAACTTCGGCGTGCTCGAAGGGTTTCTCACCGTACTACTGAACGAGCCTATCCGCATCGTTGAAATACTGGAAAGCGAAAGCAACCAGCAAGAGGAAAACGACAAATTCAACCGTGTGGACATCAAGGCACGGAACAGCAAGGACGAAATCATCATCGTGGAAGTGCAGAACACACGGGAAATATACTATCTGGAACGTATCCTCTTCGGTGTAGCCAAAGCCATCACAGAACATATCGAACTGGGAAACCTCTACTCCGAAGTGAAGAAAATATATTCCGTCAGCATACTCTATTTTGACATTGGCAAGGGAAACGACTATCTGTACCACGGGCAGAATACTTTCGTGGGAGTACATACCGGAGACTTGCTTGAAGTCACTACCAAAGAAAAAAATGCCATCGTACGGAAACTCCCCGCACAGATTTTTCCCGAATATTTCTTGATACGAGTAAATGAATTCAACAAGGCAGCAGTAACCCCGCTCGAAGAGTGGATAGAATACCTGAAAACCGGAGTTATACGCCCCGACACCCAAGTTCCCGGTCTGGGGGAAGCACGCCAAAAACTCATTTATTATAACATGAATAAAGCGGAACAGCTTGCGTACGACGAGCACATCAATGCCGTAATGATACAGAACGATGTATTAAGTACTGCCAAGGATGAAGGGAGAGAAGAAGGAAGAGAAGAAGGAAGAGCGGAAGGAAGAGCGGAAGGGAGAGAAGAAGGGAGAGAAGAAGGGAAAAAGGAAGGAAAAGTGGAAATTGCCCGGAAAATGAAATCCATGAGCCTGGCTCCCGACTTGATTCAGAGTGCCACAGGATTATCCATGGAAGAGATAGACGGACTATAGAATTCAAAACCGGTTCCGCACGGGACAACGCCTCTCTATCTCTTTCCCAACAGCAGCACCCGCATCCCTCTGTACCGGCTCATCACCTTATCCGCCAGTACCGGAAAGAATGTGGCCAATACCGTAGCTGCGGGGAACACCAATACTATTGTCCCCACCCCTGCCATCTTCAGCAGGATTCGCCCGCCAGACGTACCGAAACCGTGAAACAGGTAGATGCTGTACGCATAGCCACCCAGCCAGGAAAAGAAACGGTTATACCACTTCATGCCCAACAACAGGAACAGTGTGGGAAGCACCGTCACCACATACAAGTCACGGGCTATCGAAGCCATCCCAGCAGATGAGAGCCAGACAAGTTGTATCAGCCCAATTCCCGCCAACGCCCCCGACCACAATGCCGAACGGACCTTCCAACCGGCTTGGCGGATATACGGTGCAAACCGGCAAGCCGCCACCCCCGCAAAAAAGTAAGGCAACTGCCCCAACGCACCCTTGAAACTGAAAAGATTAGGCAAACCATGCATAAAGCCCCGGTCATTCACCAGACTCAACAATACAGCCACCGTACACCACACGCCCCACTGCCGCAGAGTTTCCATTCCCTTACAGCGGTCTATCCACCACTGCGCTACAAGCATAAGGAACAGTGAAGGCAGATACCAATAAATGGTATAGGGAAAAACATAGATGCGCCACAACCGGCCAAGCTCTCCTTTGCCGTTAGTGCCCGGCATGAAGTACTGCACCATGAAATAGAGCGTGCCCACCGCCGCCATCGGCACCAACAGGCGTAAAGCCTTCTTACGGGCAAACGTACTGAAACCGCCCGGAGCAGCAACCGGTTTCAACGCATACACCCATCCGGCAATGGCTGTGAAAAGCGGCATCTGTATATAGTCTATCCACACATACAGGTAACGCAACGGATGCGGAAAATCAATTTTCATCCCTCCGTCCGGATCCGAACCAATGACATGCCCCACAACCACCAGCAGAATGGCTATGCCACGCAATGTCTCAATGGACATATTTTTCTTGTTTGCCATATTCTTGTTTACAAATATCAACAAAGGTACTCAAAAAGAGCAGATTTTCCATCATAATATAAAACATATTTCCACACAACGGAAAAGATTTTTGCTTTTGCAATTTTCTACTAATTCATACAAGCCTATGATTAAAAAAAGTTGAAGTCACCATCACACTGGATGGTGAACTGTTCCGCAGATTCACAGAAAATTCCAAGGACACCCACACGGAATGGCAACGACACTCGCTCCAGGCACTGGTCAGGGCTTTGCCGATGAACTATCCCAGGCCCGGTTCATGGGGCACCGGGAGCTCAGCCCCTCTTCCTTTTCAGGACAGAAAGCAGCATTTGCCATTCAGCCATACGGAACACACCGGAAACGGCAACATAAATCACCGTTCCCAACAATGCGCCTGCCAGAAGCTTTCCATAAGCAGCCAGGGGCAAAAACGTGACGAGATGCAGGCAAACTCCCGTCACTGCATTCAACAGCAGTACCGGTAACAACTCACGAAACTGGCACACATATCCGATACCGGTCAGTTTCCGGGAATAGAACATGATAATCCCCATATCAACAAAAGCATACAATACCAATCCCCAACACATAGCGGATACCCCCAAAGGAACTGTAGCGAACAGAATAGCGAAAGCGATGGATTTCTTCCAGATTTCGGCGTACAGAAAATAATCTGTACGCCCTTTTACATTCAGGATATTATGGTTGATTTTCATGACCGGATCCCACATGCAAGCTATACAGAGAATCTGCAGATAGGGCACTGCCGGAAGCCATTTTTCTGTCAGAACCAGCTCTACCAACGGCTCAGCCAAAGCGGTCAAAGCCACCATCACGGGAAAAATAAGATAACACGACATGCGCATATACTTCAAGAACATATTACGTAACTGAGGCATGTCATCCTGATAACGGCACTGGATAGGATAAACCGCCCGGACCACAATGTTCGTAAAGTTGGCAGACGGAAATTGGGCCAACGTATAGGCTCGGTTGAAAAATCCCAACTGAGCAGCAGAAAAATACTTGCCGATAATCAAGGAATAACAATTTGTGTAAGCTGTATGCAACAAGCCTGACAACATCAACTTAGAACCAAAAGAGAAAAGTGTACGGAATGAACTCCAAGAAAAATGTTGCCGAGGCATCCAACGAGAAAATATCCATAAAAAAACGACACGGAAAAAACAGTTCAGAAGGCTTTGCCAAACCAATGTCCATACCCCGAAATCATGATATGCCATCCATATTCCGACAAGTCCACTGACAAGTACCGACACCAACGAGGCACGCGCCAAGCGCTTGAAGTCCAAATCTACCGTCAGACGCGCCTGCTGTACAATACCCAGCGAGTTGATTACCAAAGTCAATCCCATCACACGAGTAACCGCAACGAGCCGGGGCTCAACAAAAAAAGCAGCAATCAGAGGAGCAAGGCCAAACAGACACAAATAGACCAGTATAGCCCCCGCCGCATTAAAATAAAACGCGGTACTGTAATCCCTCTCCGAACGATCTTTCTTCTGGACAAGGGCATTGGCAAATCCACTGTCAACCAATACTTGAGCAAGAGACATGAAAATTCCCAGCATTGCTACCAATCCATAATCATCCGGTGAAAGAACGCGAGCGATGACCATAGTCAATACAAACTGGATGCCCTGTACAGAAAAACGCTCTACCGCACTCCAAAACACACTCTTAACCGCCTGCTCCTTTATTGACATTTCAAATATTCTTGTTAGAACTTGGTTCATTTTTTAATAGAAGAATTCCCGTTCGGTGTCCCGCATTTCAGAAACTCACCTTCCTGCCTCCCATGAATTCCTCCCACCAGGTGACAAGTGTCAGCAGGTTGAAATATTGTAACGCCTTGTTTTGGCGCGCCCAAAACCAGCCTCCCTGTCCGGATGCTTCACGGTCATAGTCAGTCAAGAACTTCTCAACCCCTTTACGATTCAGATACTCCACATAAATGTCGGAAGAGAGAATAAAGTCCTTCAGCCGGTCGCGCTGCACCCGATCACGGAAAAACAACGGCATAGGCGCAAACCCGCCTTGCTTCTTTCTAGCGGTAACAGCTTCGGGAAGCAGAGGCTTATAGCAATGTTTCAAGAGATATTTCGACTCACAACGCCCACAGGCTATGTCCCACACACTGTCTCCCTTGCACTTCATACTGACCGGCAACTGTTGCAGATACTCATAAAGATCCAAATCCATAAAAGGAAAAACCAAGTTATTGCCGAACATCTGTGCCATACGGGAAGCTTTATAGAGAATGATACGGTTGATGACAATTTCCAGATCGGAAGCCAAGGCATGCTGAATATAAAGATGCTCAAAGCTACGGATGTCTGCCCGCAAAGGCTTGAAGGGATTCTTGCCGTACTCCTCATCTTGCAGAAAGCCCCGCAATTCTGAAGAGGAGAAGCCGAAACGCTCACCTTCCAGAATATGGAGTACTTTATCCATCTGGAAGTTGAGGCGCGAAAGTTTACCGCCTGTATCAAAAGTTTTACAAGACAACAGTGCATGGAGGCCATGCAACAGTGGACGGAGCCCCATACGTGCCGCCAAATAGTGTAACGCCACCTCACGGCCGGATGTTCCGAAGTACTGGTCACTGCCGTCGCCTCCCAAAATCACGTCCGGCTTGTCGGAACCTATCATCCGCATGGCACAATAGTTCACCATAAGTCCTCCTTCCACAAAGGGCTCTTTCAAAAAGCGCACGATATCAGGCAAGAAATTAATCTCACTCCCGTCTATCTCGTATTCGTGATGCCGCGTGCCGAAAGTTTCGGACATCAGCCGCGCCACCGGCAACTCGCTCCATGCATCTCCTTTAAACCCCACAGAATAAGAGTCTATCCCGCCATCGTAGATACTGCGGAGAGCAGCGAGATTAGCGCCGGAATCATATCCGCCACTTAACAGAATGCCCACCCGACGGCTGTCACCAATCCTGCGCTGAATAGCCCGGACATGCAGTTCTCCATACCGGCGGGAACAGCTTTCCACATCCGGATGCTTGCCGGTCCTCACTTTGGAATCATACTCAAATACACGGCTGCGCTCCAAGCCATGAAGATCTTTTGAAAACCGGCCAGATAAACCGGACCGGATTTCCTTGTGCCATCCTTCAGCAGACACATGGAACTGTTGCCCTCCATCCAGAGTGAAAATATCACACATAACGCTCCTGCCTTTCTGCAAAATACCACGACGAAGGAAAGAAGACAACGCAAAGGCATCATAGGATACAGGTTCTTCTGAGCGCTCCGCCAAAAACTGCCAGGAGGTTGAAAAGTCACCGGTTTTATTGCAATAGACCGGATAATGCGTACCATGATGGTCACGCACTACACCGCATTCATTCTTTGAGTAATAAACTATAGTAAACGAACCGTCCAAACGGGCAAACCCGTGTGCCGGATCGGCTAGATAGGCTGAAGCCGCCAACTTTGCGTTACTGTCGTCGGGAGACTCCCGGAGTTTGTCCCGGTTGTACAAAGTACCGTAGAAAAAAAGGCGCAGACCACAACCCTCAAAAAAAGATTCCGGTTCTTCTCCTTCCACACAAGCTACGCTCCAGTTCTTCAGACTGATTTTTCCATATATCATCCTGTTTGCTATTATATTAAATATCTCATTCTTTCACTCCGTGCCTGGTATGTATGAAGTTCTTGTTCGCTCCCCTCAACTTGAAGATATTGGCAGCCATCAGCAAAAATGTATAAGGCAGGGACAGGAGCGCAGTTGCCAAACGAGCGGTACAATATCTTTTCGGGACAGCAACCGACAAGGCAGCCACAAGTAATACAAGAAGCAGCCACCATTTTATTCCCCATGCCCAGCGATAGCATGTGAACGACACGGCAAGGAGAAACGTAAATCCCGTCAAGAGCAAGCGAGGAATGGAAAACTGCTGGAACAGCTTGTCGCAAAAATCCCAGTTACGGGCAACGACAGCCTTCCCCAAATACCGGACAAACGTCTTGCAATAATGCCACTGTGCCGAAAGCCAGCGACGGCGCTGACGGGAGAAGTCCTCCGTATTCTGTATTTTTTCATCGAATACAAAAGTCTCCGGCAAATAGTGGAAACGCTTGCCTTGATAGAGCAAAGTCAATTCCAGTTCACGGTCAAATCCACCCACCGCCTTTATGTTCAGCATTGTATCACGAAACAAATCGTAGCGAAACGCCATGCCAGAGCCTATAAGTGCCGCTGACAAGCCAAGTTTGGCATGTCCTAGACGGAAAATAGTATTGTTTATTTCTTCACTGACGGCATCAAGCAGTGCCATATCATTATTCAAGTTTTTCGCAACGCGATGGGTCTGCACTATTTCTACCCCGGGAGAAGCAAAAAAATCATTGATATCATTCAGATAACTATATGGAATAACATTGTCTGCGTCAAGTATCAATGCAATGTCATAATTATCACCCACGGCAGCCATAGCCGCATTCAGTGACTTGGACTTGGTACTTCGTTCAAAATGCACTTCTACCAGACGGATGGGGAGTGAAGCCAGAGACACATTGGTTTCAGGCTGCATACGGTCGGATATGACTATTGTATCAAAATAATCAGCCGGATAGTCCTGCTCCAAGCAGGAATGTACACACTCATGTATGACAGCATCTTCGCGGTAAGCAGGAACCAATATGACAAAACGTTTATATTCCTTCGCTTTATCTGCTTTGGGCAATGGAGGCCGACAGCGTGAAACCACGCTATACACCAGCAAATACACCACGTTTATTACAAACCAAATGTATAGAAACCAATCAGATATATGTAATATATGTTCCAAAAACTACACTATTTAACCCTGTTGTTCATTTACTAGAAAAGGTGCCCATAAGGCATCCGTCACAAACTTAGATAAAAAATATTCAATTTATAAGCGTGACTCATAAAGGAATACCGATTATTCTTCTTTTTTGCAAAAGTAGGATTAAAAAACAGAATAGCAAACTATTTTCACTATCTTCGCACAACAGAATTAGACTGAATTACATGAAATACCCTATCGGAATACAAAGTTTTGAGAAAATCCGTCTTGACGAATATGCCTATGTAGATAAGACTGCATTGGTCTATCAACTGGCAAATACAGGCAGTTACTACTTTCTGAGCCGCCCGCGCCGATTCGGAAAGAGCCTGCTGATTTCTACTTTGGAAGCCTACTTCAACGGACAACGGGAACTCTTCAAGGGACTTGCCATAGAGAAGCTGGAACAAGACTGGACGAAGTATCCCATCTTGCACCTGGACTTGAATACGGGTAAATATGATGAAAAGCAAAGCCTTGCCGATGTGGAATCGTTCAAAGACAATCCCATCGCGGTGATTTATCAAAGCGGATACCTCACGATAAAAGGGTATGAGGAAGAATTTGACATTTACCGGCTGGGATTTCCCAACAAGGAGGTGGCAGAGGGATTCATCAATTATTTGATACCTTATTATATGCCGGTGAAAGACAATGAATCAGTTTACTTCATATCAAATTTCATTGCCGATGTACGTACAGGCAACCCCGATCAATTTATGAAACGTCTTGCCACCATGTTTTCCGATACAGACTATAAGATTGTGGGAAATGCCGAACTATACTTCCAGAACGCTTTCTTCATTGTGATGCGCATGTTGGGATTCTACACCAAAGTAGAACGTCCCACAAGCGAAAGCCGCATGGATATGGTAATAGAGACGAAAGACTACGTCTATATCGTGGAGTTCAAACTGAACGCAGCACCCGAAGAGGCACTGAAACAGATAGAGGAAAAGGGATATGCCAAACCGTTTGTCATGGACAGCCGGAAGTTGTATCGCATCGGGGTAAACTTCTCACTGGAGAAGAGATGTATTGACGGATGGATAATAGACTGATGTGTCTTTTTATCCCACTCCATGCCTTGTATGAATAAATTTTTTATTGGCCTCCCGTAAACGGAACAAATTAAAGGACATCAACAGGAACGAATAGGGAACCAAACAGAATGCCTTCAGCAGGCGCCACTTCCAGAAATGACGGGGAACAGCCAACACCAATGCCAACAATAGCAGGAAAAAGATTCCCCACCATTTATAAGCCAACGAAGACGCACACAAAGAGTATGCAAGTGAGATAATGAATGTAAATCCCAACAACAGTACACGGGAAAAGGAGGCTTGCTGATAAAGTTTGTCACAGAAATCCCACTTCCTTGCACGAATGGCAGGCAGAAGATGATGCACGAATTCACCTAAACTATAATATTGTGCAGACAACCACCGACGACGCTGATGATAGAAGTTGCGTACCTTCTGTATCTTTTCGTCCTTCACGAAAGTATCCGGCAAATAATGGAAACGGACTCCTTTATATAGTAATTCCATCTCCAACACACGGTCAAAACCTCCCACTGAAGTATTACTCATCATCGCATCATAGAACAAAGGATATTCAAAGGCCATTCCCGAACCTATCAAAGCCGCCGACATCCCCAGATTGGCATGTCCCAAACGGAATATGGAATTGTTTATTTCCTCGCTGACAGCATCCAGATAGGCCATATCTGTATTCAAATTCTTGGCGATGCGGTGGGTCTGTACCACCTGCACTCCAGGAACAGAAAAAGCATTGTTTACCTCGGACAGATAGGAAGAACTGATTATGTTGTCCGCATCTATTATCAGCGCCAGGTCATAAGCATCCTTTTCCAGATAACGAAGGGCGGCCTTCAAGGACTTTGTATTTGTGCTTTTTTCAAAGTCAACTTGAAGCAGTTTTACGGGTAGCGCAGACAATGCCGCATTTGTTTCGGATTGCATGTGGTCTGATATAACCACCACATCATATTTATCACCCGGATAGTTCTGTGCCAAGCAAGCGCGCACTGTTTCCATAATTACAGCATCTTCACGATAGGCAGCGATGAGTACCGCAAAGCGTCTGTAGTCTTTTCCCTCCACAGGTACAGATGGTTTACGACACCGCGAAGCCACGCTATACACCAGCAAATATACCACGTTTATTGCAAACAAAATATATAGAAACCAATCAGATATATGTAATATGTGTTCCAAAATCCACGCTATTTAACCCTGTTGTTCATTTACCAGAAAAGGTGCCCATAGGACATCCGTCACAAAGATACGAAAAAAGATACCGAGTGTGGATAAAATATACAAAAAACGTGAACATTGGCAATAAAAAAACGAGCAAGCTCTTACGAACCCCTCGCCTCTGTAAGAAAAGCCAAAAAGGCTTTTCTTTTAATCTGCATCAAATTTGTTACCCAAAAATCAATCTTCTTTTTTACCTCTAAAAAAAACAAATTTCAATTACCTCTTTTGAAAACTACTAATTTCAATCTTTACCTTTACCTAATTACCTATTTTTTAATCCAAATTCTTTAGCTTATGAAAAACTTAATTTCAATCTTTTTACCTAATAACTAATATCTATTTTGAAAACTGCTTTTTCTTTTTTTTTAAAAGTAAATATTAAACTGTTTCCCAACAGCACTGCAAAGGTAAGAGGTTTTTCCGTGTCCGCAAACGAAAGGCCGGTTTTCTGTATGCTTTATAACATAGTTTTAGAGATTAAACGTAAACTTTACACTTATAAACACTTCACGGACAAAAAACAAACCACCGAAGCACCGTAGCGCTTCGATGGTTGTCCCCTTTAAACACCTTTAAACAAAACGATTTCATGTACCATGTACAAATTACAATGTATTAAGTTACAAATCACAATGTACAACTTGCCGCGCAAATTACAGCACAATCCAAACGGTACATTGTAGATGGTAAATTGTACTTATTTTCTTGCTTCAGCAATATAAGCCAGAGCTTCTTTACATTTGTCAGTAACGTAAGTCCAGTCTTCAGCAGCCACTTTATCTTTCGGGAAGAGCTTGGAACCCATACCTACACAGAATACGCCTGCCTTGATCCATGAAGTCAGATTTTCCTGTGTGGGCTCCACCCCGCCGGTTACCATCAGCTTTGACCAAGGCATCGGAGCCAGCAAGCCTTTCACGAGTTTAGTACCCAAAACGTCACCCGGGAAGATCTTGCAGAGATCGCAACCAGCTTCTTGTGCGAAACCTACTTCTGAAACGCTTCCGCATCCCGGAGTATAAGCTACCAGACGACGGTTACAGATTTTGGCAATTTCCGGATTGAACAACGGGCCTACCACAAAGTTTGCACCCAACTGCAAGTACAGCGCAGCAGTAGCAGGATCAACGATAGAACCTACCCCCATAGCCATCTCGGGACATTCTTTCGCCGCATATTTCACTACTTCCGCAAATACTTCATGGGCAAAGTCACCGCGGTTGGTGAATTCGAATGCACGGACACCACCGTCATAACATGCCTTTACTACTTTCTTCGCCACTTCTGCGTCTTTATGGTAGAACACAGGAACCATGCCGGTAGAACCAATCTTGTTCAGTACGGCTATTTTATCAAATTTTGCCATTTTGCTGTTTTTACAATATAAAATTATCATTTGTCATTTCCAGACAGAAGAACCTATTTTGCCGAATACGCCGATGCAGCACAACAGCCAATCATATGTCCTTTGTCTCTTACGTCAAAAATCTTAGCGTTGCACGCGTCCACTCGCGTCTCCCCCTGCAAGGGCTTCCACTTCTTCTACAGAAACGAGGTTGAAGTCACCGTTGATGGTGTGTTTCAATGCAGAAGCCGCCACGGCAAACTCAAGGGCAGCACCCTGATTAGGTTTAGTCAGCAAGCCATGGATGATACCGCCGGAGAATGAGTCACCGCCACCTACACGGTCGATAATCGGGTTAATGTCATAACGCTTGGATTCGTAGAATTCCTCACCATTGTAAATCATCGCTTTCCAGCCATTGTGAGTGGCAGAGAATGACTCACGCAAAGTAGAAATCACATATTTGAATCCGAACTCCTTGGCCATGGCCTTGAAAATGCCCTTATAGCCTTCAGCGTCCGTCTTTCCGCCTTCCACGTCAGCGTCGGGCTTGAAGCCGAGGCAGAGTTCCGCATCTTCTTCATTACCTATGCAGACATCTACAAACTGCATCAACGGCTTCATGATGGACTGTGCCTTTTCCTTGGTCCAGAGTTTCTTGCGGAAGTTGAGGTCAACGGATACCGTAACGCCATGACGCTTGGCAGCCTCACAAGCCAGACGGGTCAGTTCGGCAGCCTTATCGGAGATAGCGGGAGTGATACCGGACCAGTGGAACCAGTCGGCACCTTCCATGATAGCATCGAAATCAAAGTCAGAAGGGTCTGCTTCGGCGATGGCAGAGTGCGCGCGGTCATAAATCACCTTGCTGGGACGCATGGAAGCACCGGTTTCAAGATAGTAGATACCTACACGGTCACCGCCACGTGCAATGAAATCCGTCTTCACACCATACTTGCGCAGCGCATTTACCGCAGACTGTCCGATTTCGTGTTTAGGCAACTTGGTTACAAAATAAGCGTCATGTCCGTAGTTGGCACAGCTGACAGCCACGTTGGCTTCACCGCCACCATATACTACATCAAAAGAATCGGACTGTACAAAACGAGTGTTTCCCGGAGTGGACAGTCTCAGCATGATTTCACCTAATGTAACTACTTTCTTTCCCATAATCTTTTTATGTTTTTATTAAATATGAAATTAATTTGTTTCCTTTCAATTTGTCATACCAAGGCATAAATCCATGATAAACATCTGATACTATGGAGAGTAGTGCATAAAAGCATTTGTTCTTCATAGCTTTCGTGTGCGGGCACAAAGATACAACAATTTTTGAAATACAAAAAATTATCATATATTTGTATCGAAAATATTAAGATTATTATTGTGTGCGAGCACAAGGAAGATAACTTGTGAAATACATAAATGACTAATCGCAAAACAGTAAATTATACATTGTAAATTGTAAATAACCAGATGGCAGAAAGAATCAGAATAAAAGATATCGCCAAGATGGCAGATGTGTCAGTGGGCACGGTAGATCGCGTCATTCACGGACGCAGCGGTGTTTCCGAAGCCAGTCGGAAAAGGGTGGAGGAGATACTGAAGCAGCTGGATTATCAGCCCAACATGTATGCCAGCGCACTGGCTTCCAACAAGAAATACACATTCGCCTGCCTGCTGCCCCTGCATGAGAAAGGTGAATACTGGACAGAGGTGGAAACCGGTATAGACAATGCCGTGGCGACTTATTCCGACTTCAACGTTGCCGTGCAGCTCTCCTACTACGACCCCTACGACTATCATTCTTTCGCCGGGGCTTCCCGCGATATCCTGGAGCTGGAACCGGACGGAGTCATGTTTGCCCCCACCGTCCCGCAATACACCAAGCCTTTCACGGACAAGCTCGCCGAACGGAATATACCTTATATATATATAGACTCGAACATCAAGGAGGAGCCTGCCCTCTCCTTCTTCGGACAGAATTCACACCAAAGCGGCTATTTCGCCGCCCGCATGCTGATGCTGCTTGCCGATGAAGAAACGCAGGAGATTGTCATCTTCCGCAAGATAAATGAAGGCATAGTAGGCTCGAACCAGCAGGAACGCCGCGAAATAGGCTTCCGCGAATACATGCAGGAACATCATCCTGACTGCCGCATCTGGGAACTGGATTTACACGCCAAACGCGACAGCGAGGATTCGCAAATGCTGGACGAATTCTTCCGCGAGCATCCGGCGGTGAAAAACGGAATCACCTTCAATTCGAAAGCGTATATCATCGGGGAGTATCTGCAGAAGAAGCAAAAAAGGGAATTCAACCTCATGGGTTACGACTTGCTGCAACGCAACGTGGATTGCCTGAAACAGGGCAGCATATTCTTCCTTATCGCCCAACAACCCGCCTTGCAAGGGTTTGACGGCATAAAGGCCCTGTGCGAGCATCTTATCCTGAAGAAAGAAGTGACTCGGGAGAACTTCATGCCGATTGACCTGCTGACAAAAGAGAATATAGAGTTTTATTATAATAAATAATTACAAGTACAAACTACCATCCACTATGTACAATTCAGCCATACGGACGCAGCCCGGCCAAACCGTACATCGCAAATGGTAAACGGTAAATTTTAAAAGATGGAAACAAAGTATTTAAAAATCAACCCTGCCGATAACGTCGCAGTAGCTATCACTGCATTGCCGGCAGGTGAAAAGCTCACTGTGGACGGAAAGGAGATCGTTCTGAACGAAGATGTACCCGCCGGACACAAATTTGCCTTGAAAGATTTTGCCGAGGGTGAGAATGCCATCAAATACGGCTACCCTATCGGCCATGCCAGGAAAGCACAGAAACAGGGTGACTGGATGAATGAAAACAATATCAAGACCAACCTTGCCGGACTGCTGGAATATACATATAATCCGGTAAACGCTGACTTGGACATCCCCAAAAAGAATCTGACGTTCAAGGGGTACCGACGTAAAAACGGTGATGTAGGCGTCCGCAACGAGATATGGATCATCCCGACAGTAGGTTGCGTAAACGGTATCATCAACCAGCTTGCCGAAGGCCTGCGCCGCGAAACCGGCGGGAAAGGTGTGGACGCAATCATGGCCTATCCGCACAACTATGGCTGTTCGCAACTGGGCGACGACCACGAGAATACCAAGAAGATTCTGCGTGACATGGTACTGCATCCCAATGCAGGAGCCGTGCTTGTCGTAGGCTTGGGCTGCGAGAATAACCAGCCGGATGTGTTCCGCGAATTTCTGGGAGACTATGATGAGGACCGCGTGAAGTTCCTGGTGACCCAGAAGGTGGGCGATGAATATGAAGAAGGCATGCAACTGCTGCGTGAACTTTACGACAAAGCCAGCCGTGACCAACGCGAAGAGGTGCCTCTGAGCGAGCTGCGCGTAGGCTTGAAGTGCGGCGGTTCGGACGGTTTCTCCGGCATCACCGCCAATCCGCTGCTGGGCATGTTCTCCGACTTCCTCGTGGCACAGGGTGGTACGAGCGTGTTGACCGAAGTGCCGGAAATGTTCGGTGCCGAAACCATTCTGATGAACCGTTGCCGCAACAAGGAACTGTTCGAGGAAACGGTAAGCCTGATAAACGACTTCAAGGAATACTTCCTTTCGCATGGCGAACCGGTAGGCGAGAATCCTTCACCGGGCAACAAGGCCGGCGGCATCTCCACGTTGGAAGACAAGGCATTGGGATGTACACAGAAATGCGGAAAGAGTTATGTGGAAGGCGTGCTTCCCTACGGAGAGCGCCTGAAGGTGAAAGGCCTGAACCTGTTGTCCGCCCCGGGCAATGACTTAGTGGCCGCCACTGCCCTCGCCTCTTGCGGATGCCATATCGTGCTGTTCACCACAGGACGCGGAACCCCCTTCGGAACGTATGTACCGACCATGAAGATTTCAACCAATTCCACCTTGGCAAAAAACAAACCGGGATGGATTGACTTCAACGCCGGCGTAATCGTCGAGAATGAGCCCATGGAAAAGACTTGCGAACGTTTCATCGAGTATGTCATCAAAGTAGCAAGCGGCGAATTCGTCAACAATGAAAAGAAGGGATATAAGGAAATTGCCATCTTCAAGACCGGAGTGACTTTGTAAATCGAGAATCAAAGAGTGAATATGGAGGGCGGTGCAAAACTATTTTGCGCCGCCCTTTGTTTTTCGTATCTTTGCGGCCGAATTTGGTTTCACCTAAACAATACAGCTATGCCAACAATAACCGATACGAACTCCAAGCCAAAGGGCGGCTGGTGGGCACTCAGCCCGCTGATGGTTTTCCTCTGCCTCTACCTGGTGACCTCTCTCCTGGTAAACGACTTCTACAAAGTCCCCATCACGGTGGCATTCCTGCTGTCTTCCTGCTATGCCATCGCCATTACACGCAGGCTGAATCTGGAGCAGCGCATCTACCAATTCTCCGTAGGTGCCAGCAACAAGAATATCATGCTGATGGTCTGGATTTTCATCCTTGCCGGAGCATTCGCGCAAAGCGCCAAACAGATGGGGGCCATTGATGCAACCGTGAACCTGACCCTGCACATCCTGCCGGACAACCTGCTACTGGCAGGTATCTTCATCGCGGCCTGCTTCATCTCGCTCTCCATCGGCACAAGCGTAGGAACCATCGTTGCCCTGACCCCCGTAGCCGTGGGACTGGCGGAAAAAACAGGAACCGACCTTCCTTATATGGTCGCCATCGTAGTGGGAGGTTCCTTCTTCGGCGACAACCTTTCATTTATATCCGACACGACCATCGCCTCGACCAAAACGCAAGATTGCGTGATGAGAGACAAATTCCGGGTAAACTTCTCAATTGTGGTACCTGCCGCAATCCTCGTACTGTGCCTCTATGTCTTTCAGGGACTGTCCGTTTCGGCGCCGGCACAAGTACAGACCATTGAATGGATAAAGGTCATCCCCTACCTCATCGTACTGGGAACCGCCGTGGCAGGGGTCAATGTCATGCTGGTATTGCTGCTGGGTATCCTCTCTACGGGAATCATCGGGATATGCACGGCCACCGGTATCCTCGGCATAGGCACAGCAGCCACGGAAAACGTCACCGCGGGCACCGCCTTCTTCGACTGGTTCGGCGCAATGGGCACGGGCATCACGGGCATGGGAGAACTGATCATCATCACCCTCTTGGCAGGCGGAATGCTGGAAACCATCCGCTACAACGGAGGCATAGACTTCATCATATCACGCCTCACCAGCCACGTCACGGGCAAACGGGGCGCCGAGTTCAGCATTGCCGCTCTGGTCAGCATCGCCAACCTCTGCACCGCCAACAACACCATTGCCATTATCACCACCGGACCGATAGCCAAGGACATAGCCCAACGTTTCCATCTGGACCGCAGAAAGACAGCAAGTATCCTCGACACCTTTTCATGCCTGGTACAGGGGCTGATTCCCTACGGAGCACAAATGCTGATCGCCGCCGGACTGGCAAGCATCTCCCCACTCAGCATCATAGGTAATTTATATTACCCGTTCTGCATGGGAGCATGTGCCATACTCGCTATCCTCGTGAGGTATCCGAAGAAATACTCGGGAGATTTATAATTTATGATTTATGGGGAGGGGATCAAGAAAATCCATCCACACCAACAAATAAATCATAAATCTTAAATCATAAATCAAAATTATTCCCTACCTTTGCACCCGCTATTACGAGTTAGTAGCATTATTCAAATCATTAACTAAAACATTTTTATTAAAATGGCAACAAAAATCAGATTGCAAAGACATGGACGTAAGAGCTACGCTTTCTACTCTATTGTTATTGCAGACGTAAGAGCACCACGTGATGGTAAATTTATTGAGAAGATTGGTACTTACAACCCGAACACCAATCCTGCCACAGTAGATTTGAAGTTCGACCGCGCCCTTGACTGGGTATTGAAAGGTGCACAACCGACTGACACCGTTCGTAACATCCTTTCTCGTGAAGGCGTTTACATGAAGAAGCACCTGCTGGGTGGTGTAACCAAAGGCGCATTTGGCGAAGCAGAAGCTGAAGCTAAATTCGAAGCATGGAAGAACAACAAGCAAAGCGGTTTGGCTGCTCTGAAAGCTAAAGAAGAAGAAGCTAAGAAAGCTGAAGCTAAAGCACGTCTGGAAGCAGAAAAGAAAGTAAACGAAGAAAAAGCCAAGGCACTGGCCGAAAAGAAAGCCGCTGAAGAAGCCGCTAAAGCCGCAGCCGAAGCACCTGCTGAAGAAGCGACCGAGGCTCCTGCCGAAGAAGCTGCCGCTGAATAACAGTAAGCACAGCATTATCACTAAAAATGGGATTAAAACTATAAAATCCTCTCCGGTTCTGACGGAGAGGATTTTTTATTTATTATCTTTGCCCCCCGACATATTTATTCATTTAAAAGCAATAAGCAATGAAAAAAATTACTTATCTACTCGCTGCCGCTGCCGTATTCGCAGCTTGTAACAGCGGAAACAAGGGTTACACCGTAACCGGAACTGTGGAAGGTGCTGCTGATGGCGACACTGTATATCTGCAAACTGTCAAAGGACGCCAACTCGTAAAACTGGACTCCGCAGTCATCGCCAACGGGACTTTCACTTTCGAAGGTACTCAAGACACTGCCGCCAACCGCTACATCACTTATAAAACTGCTGAAAAAGAAGGTGCAATGATGATGGATTTCTTCCTTGAAAACGGAAAAATCAACATCAAACTGACCGCCGGCGAAGGCGACTCGGCAACAGGTACAGCAAGCAACGACGCATACCAGGAAATCAGAACCCAACTTGCCGGACTGAACAGCCAGATGATGGCCATCTACAATTCCATGTCCGATACTACACTGACCGACGAGCAGCGTGAGGCCAAAGGCAAGGAAATGGAAGCACTGCAAGACAAAATGATAGAGACCACCAAAGCCGGAATCAACAAGAATATCACCAATCCGGTCGGCGTACACTTGCTGAAACAGAACTTCTACTACCTGGACGTTGCCGACCTCGATCCGCTGATGCCGCAGATTCCCGCCGCTTATGAAAACGACGAAGTCATCATCAAAATCAAGGACAACGTAGAAAAAATGAAAGCCACTGCCGTAGGACAGAAGTTCACAGACTTCGAGATGCAGACTCCGGAAGGTGAAAACGTAAAACTGTCTGACTATGTAGGCAAAGGCAAAGTAGTCCTCGTTGACTTCTGGGCAAGCTGGTGTGGTCCCTGCCGCCGTGAAATGCCTAACCTGGTAGAAGCTTACGCCAAATACAAGAACAAGAATTTCGAAATCGTAGGTGTATCTCTGGACCAGAGCGGTGAATCATGGAAAGAAGCCATCGGCAAACTGAACATCACTTGGCCGCAAATGTCTGACCTGAAATACTGGAACTGCGAAGGTGCCAAACTGTATGCAGTAAGCAGCATCCCCCACACCGTATTGATTGACGGTGAAGGAACTATCATCGCCCGCGGCCTGCACGGTGACGAATTGCAGCAGAAATTGGCTGAAGTAATCAAATAATCCGGGTCCTTACGGAAACCCGGAAAAGCAAATGACGCACTTCACGAAGGCTGATGATACAGGTCATGCCTTGTGAGGTGCGTCATTCGTATGTAAATGGCACTTGAAGGGGGCGATGGGGTGCGTCCTTTCAAGAAAAGATCCGTTCCGCCATGAGCATTCCCAGCCGCACGGTCTCCCATTGTTCCTTTTCATCCGCATCCGAAGGAGAAGCCAGTGCATTTGCATCCGGCAGGCACAGCGTAAACCGCTTCAAGGGAATGTAATTCAAGACACTTTCCGTCTTCGCCTGCAACTCGTCCAGCTCATCCTCATGAGGATAACGGGAAAGCACAAAGCCGAACACCGCCTCCTTCTCATGCAGAAACCACAGCAGGCGGTTACGGTCACAGGAACCGCAATCATAATTCAGAAAGTAAGCATCGGCTCCATGCAGCTGAATCAGCATTTCCGTAGGGGCATGGAAAGCGATGTACATCCCCTCGGGGCACTCGCGCAGCACACGGTTGTTTAACCGGATCGTATCTTCCATTACCACAGAATGCACACCGTCAAACTGGATATAACGGCAGCCCGCTTCGTAAAGTTGACCCAGAAGGACTTTATAACCGGCAGCGATGTCGTCCGTCAAAAGACGGATATCCGGATAGACAGCTTCCAGTTCCCCCCGGTCCACCCGTTGAAGAATCTGCGTCATCACTTCTGCCGGAGAGGGAAGATGCTGCTTGGACACCACCTCGTCTCCTGCCACGGAAATCAGAAAAGTGAAATCTTCAAAAACAGGATGCTGTTGCAAACCGATTCGCCGGGTGATTTCCAGCGCAGCCCCTTCGGAGAACGGACGGTCATCCTTGGCACGGATTCCCTCCCAATTTACCAGAAAATCACCATTCCGGAAACCACCGTCGGAGACTACCCTCACACCAGCCAGCTTCAGCCGTTCCACCAGATTGCGTATTTCCGCATCTTCAATCGCCCGCAAGGCCTGCCGGCTCATCTGTCCGTCTTGATATTGCCCGCGGGCGTCCCTCAAGGCACGCGGCACGCAGAAAGCCCCGGCGATATCCAGTTTAAACGGAGGAGATACTTTTGTCATATTTTTATCCTTTCTTTGATTTAATAAATGATACTTTGCCCTCATCCCAACCTCTATCCTTTCCGGAATTTGGTCAGTGGCAACGGAGTCTTTATCGGAATGTTGGATGTAAAACTTCACTGCAGCGGGACTGTCCGGGAGTTGCACCCGATTTCCCTTTAATTGCTAAAACAGAAAGCCTTATGCAAAACGGCTCGTTGCAAATATAGCCAAAGAATTTGTAAATCTACTATTTGCCACAAATATTTATCTTCCTTTTACATTTCAAAATTAAGGACATCCATCAAGCACTGACAATTATCAACAATGAGAAACAATAAAAGTTCATTCAAAACAGAAGTTTCCCATTTTTCAGACAACTAGCACTATATATCAACAACTTAACACTTTTTAAATAGACAAAAGTTTCCCAAAAAGGAAAACATATCAAGAAGTAATGTAACTTTGTCGGCACAATTAAGTCAAACAATATAATCCTATTTAGATACAATAGTTATGATACAGACGGTAATTAAACGTGACGGCCGCATCGTCGGTTTTAATGAAGAAAAAATAGTCACAGCCATCCGGAAAGCCATGCTGCACACGGATAAAGGCGAGGACATGCAACTGATTCGTCAGATTACAGACCATATTTCTTTCAAGGGAGATTCACAAATGACAGTGGAAGCCATCCAAGACCTGGTTGAACTGGAACTGATGAAGAGCAGCCGTAAAGACGTAGCCCAGAAGTATATAGCTTACCGCAACCAGCGCAGCATTGCCCGCAAGGCAAAAACGCGCGATATGTTCCTGGAGATCATCAACATCAAATCCAATGACATTACCCGCGAAAACGCCAACATGAACGCCGACACTCCTGCCGGCATGATGATGAAGTTTGCCAGCGAGACTACCAAGCCGTTTGTTGACGACTATCTGCTGAGCGATGAAGTACTGGAAGCTGTCAGCCAGAATTACCTGCACATCCATGACAAGGATTATTACCCTACCAAGAGTCTGACTTGCGTGCAGCATCCGTTGGACCACATCCTGAAGAACGGGTTCTCTGCCGGACACGGAGAATCGCGCCCTGCCAAACGCATTGAAACCGCTAGCATCCTGGGTTGTATCTCCCTGGAGACTGCACAAAACGAAATGCACGGAGGACAGGCCATTCCTGCGTTCGACTTCTACCTCGCTCCTTACGTGCGCAACAGCTACATTGAAGAAATCAAGAATCTGGAAGAACTGAACGGAAAAGACTATTCGCACCTGTATCAGAAGGAACTGACGGATTACCTGCCACAGCCGTTGGACGGACTGACTGATGAAAAACGCGTCGTGCAGCACGCCATCAACAAGACCGTGGCCCGTGTACACCAGTCGATGGAGGCATTCATACACAACATGAACACCATCCACTCGCGCGGGGGCAACCAGGTAGTGTTCAGTTCCATCAACTACGGAACAGACACGTCGGCAGAAGGGCGCTGCATCATCCGCGAATTGCTGAAGAGCACTTATCAAGGTGTGGGCAACGGTGAAACCGCCATCTTCCCCATCCAAATCTGGAAGAAGAAAAGAGGAGTCAGCTATCTGCCCGAAGACCGCAACTACGACCTATACCAACTGGCATGCAAGGTCACCGCCCGCCGTTTCTTCCCCAACTTCCTGAACCTGGACGCCACCTTCAACCAAAGTGAGGATTGGAAAGCCGATGACCCGAAACGCTACGAACACGAAGTAGCTACCATGGGATGCCGTACACGCGTATTCGAAAACCGCTTCGGTCCCAAAACATCCATCGGACGGGGAAACATCTCTTTCTCCACCATCAACATTGTCCGCCTGGCCATCGAATGCATGGGAATAGAAAACAGGGAGCAACGGATCGCCCGTTTCTTCGCAAAACTGGATGCCATGCTCGAAATCACCGCACGCCAGTTGCACGAGCGTATGGAATTCCAGAAAACGGCATTTGCCAAGCAGTTCCCTCTGCTGATGTCGGCTCTGTGGCTGGGGTGTGAAAAGTTGAAGCCCAATGACACCATCGCTTCCGTCATCAACCAGGGAACCTTGGGCATCGGGTTTATCGGCCTTGCCGAATGCCTCGTTGCCCTGCTTGGAAAACACCACGGCGAATCGGAGGAAGCGCAGGAATTAGGACTGAAAATCGTAACCTATATGCGTGACCGTGCCAACCAGTTCTCCGACCAATACCAGCACAACTACAGCGTACTTGCCACTCCCGCCGAAGGCTTGTCCGGCAAGTTTACCCGTGTGGACCGCAAGAAGTTCGGCATCTTGCCGGGCATTACGGATCGTGAGTACTATACCAATTCCAACCATGTGCCTGTATATTGCAAGTGCAGCGCCCGCCACAAAGCGGAAGTGGAAGCCCCCTACCATGATTTGACCCGCGGCGGACACATCTTCTACGTGGAAATAGACGGTGACGCCACCCACAATCCGGAGGTCATCATGCGTGTGGTGGATATGATGGACCGGTACAACATCGGCTACGGTTCCGTGAACCACAACCGCAACCGTTGCCTGGACTGCGGTTACGAGAACTCCACTCCCAACCTGGAGGAATGTCCCAAATGCGGCAGCAAGCATATCGACAAGCTGCAACGCATCACCGGCTACCTGGTAGGAACCACTGACCGGTGGAACAATGCCAAACTGGCAGAATTGAACGACAGAGTCGTACACGATTGAGAACTTTTAATTTTGAATTCTTAAAATGCTTTCTATTCTCAATATTCTAGAAGATACTACAGTAGATGGTCCGGGATTCCGGACCTCTATTTATGCTGCCGGTTGCCCCAACGGCTGCCCCGGCTGCCATAATCCGGAGTCTTGGGACATCAACCGGGGACGGTGGATGCATACGGACGAGATTCTGAAAAAGGTACTTGCAGATCATTTTGCGGACGTCACCTTCAGCGGAGGCGACCCCATGTTCCAGCCGGAAGGTTTCACCAAACTGGCACATGCCATCAAACAGAAAAGTAATAAAAACATCTGGTGCTATACAGGATATACTTTTGAGAAAATCCTGCGCAATCCTCTACAGGCAAAGCTTCTAGAGTATATAGACGTATTGGTGGACGGAAAATTCAACGAAAAGTTACGTGATGAGAGTCTGTACTTCCGCGGCAGCAGCAACCAACGGCTGATTGACGTGCAGGCCTCCCTGAAAGCCAATCAAACCGTAGTCTATGAATATAATCCGTCCCCTTTCATCACCACTCTATAAACTTGCCCCTTTCCCGGCGTTTCTGCAACTCCTCTTCCAGGAAACGGCGCCTGTCCTTGGCAATATAACGGCGGGCAAAGATGTTGGGGACCGCTACTCCAAGTGCGATGCACAGGATAATCAGTGAAGCATTGATACCGTTGGATACCACTGCCGTCACCTCTCCTACCACACCGTGCATATTGATCAGACCGAAAAGCGCCCGGTACATCAGTACCCCCGGAATCATGGGAATTACGGAGGGGATCGTCAAGACGTGGTTGGGGACATGAAACCAATGAACCGCCTTCACAGCTACCAGGCTCACCACCATACTGCCCATAAACGAACCGATCACCGGTCCGTAACCCAGTTCGAAGTTGACGAAGTTGCGCGTACAGACGGCGATGATTCCCCCTATCGCAACGACCCACAACAAGCGGCGCTGAATATTGAAAATCATCGAAAAGCCCACAGCGGATATGGCGGCCGCAATGGCATACACCCAATACGTATCATGCGGGACCATGCTCAGTTCACTGAATTTCTTGTCGATGACCACATCTTCTATTACCAACAGGCGCATGGCTATGACAATGCCGAAAGCCATCGCACAAACCATCAACACCGTATTGACAGCACGGACAATACCCACCTGGATATAATTGTCAATCATATCATCCACAAAGTTGATGATGGGGACACCCGGCACTATGAACAGCGCACATGCCAGCAACGGATGATAGGGCGTCTCAGAAAGTCCGGTAAACATAGTGAGATAGGCAAGACAGGTAGAGACCAGCGCCGCAATGGCGATGCTCATATAAAGATTGATGCCGAACTCCACGCAACGCGCACGGACCCGGAACCCCGCAAAGGCAGCGATGGAAGCATACAGGAACGCCACCCAGTCGCCACCGAACAGCTTGCAGAATCCGCCGCAGGCAAACCCGGCACCGACAGCCACCAGATAAGGAACATAATTCCGTTTCCTGGTTCTGATTTTCTCCAGTTCTTCCTCGTACCGGTCAAGGGAATAATCATGCTCAATGGCTTTCCAGGACAACTTGCTGATTTCGGAAAGGGCAGTCATGTTGATACCGTGTTTCTCACACTTCTGGAATTTGGAAAACGAATGCGAACCGTCACTCACGTTCACCACCAACATAGTATAGCTCACATCAATGTGAAGTTTCTCTTCCGGCAATCCCAAATAGGCGGCCACGCGGTTCATATTACGTACTATACGATTGGTATCGGCAGCGCTCTCTACCAGCAGCTGGCCGGTACGAAGCAACAGGTCAAGCTTCCTGCGCAGCAGGGCAATTTCTTGTTCAGTCAAAGTCTTATCCATGAATCTTTCTACCTAGTTTTTTTGGAGGCACAAAGATAGGCAAATTGTAGAAAATGATTTCATATTCCAATAGAAAACTCTACCTTTGCAGCCGTTTTTTTAATAGGCAACAGGCACTAATGGAAATATTTTGGAACACTATCGCACAGTACAACGAGGGAACCTGGCAGGCACAGTTCATCATTACCCTGGCAGGCATTGCATTGACCCTATTGCTGTATCGGAAACCCACCCTGTGGGTGAAACGTTCAATGAAGATTTACATGGTATTCCTCAACGGATGGATATCCACCGTTTACTACCTGATGTATTGCGGAACACGAAATTACCATCACATCCTTGCCATCTTCTGGGGCGTGATTGCCTTGATATGGTTATGGGATCTGTTTGCAGACTATACTCCGTTCGAACGCAATCCCAGATACAAGATGCTGGTCGGCGTACTCTACGCCATGCCTTTCCTCTACCCTCTTCTTTCGTGGGCACGGGGCATGGAGTTTCCTATGATGACCACTACCGTAATGCCCTGTTCGGTGGCCGCGTTCACCATCGGGCTGCTGCTGGCTTTTTCACGGAAAGTCAACCTGCTTGTCATTCTTTTCCTGTGCCACTGGGCACTCATCGCCTTCTCCAAAGTCTATATCTATAAGATTCCGGAAGACCTCCTGCTGGCAAGTGCCACGGTACCTGCCATTTACCTGTTCTTCAAGAACTACTTCGACCAGAACCTGCACAAAGAAACCAAACCGGGCGCACGATTCATGAACTGGTTCCTGATTCTTGTCTGCATCATTGTCGGGATATTGCTCAGCATTACTCTGCTACAAGAGCTTGCAAGATAAGAACAACGAATATATCACTCCTGCAAACCTCCGGTGACGGAATCTGTATTCAAGCCTTGCGAACGTATATTCAAGCTGTGCGGACATATATTCAAGCAGCGCGAATATATATTCAAGCGCTGCGAACAGAGTTTACTGTATAAAGGAAAGAACTTATCTCCTTACAAGACAGAAGTTTTCAACAGGAGTCAAGGAAGTTTTCCCTTTACTTCTTCTTTCCCTGGTTGGCAACTGCCTCCATCAGCTTTCTGATTTCCTCCGGATCACCCAGAAAATAATCATCCGTCAGATTCAGTTCATCGTCAAACTCAAAGACATAAGGTACGGCGGTAGGCAGATTCAGATGAACAATCTCATCGTCGGAAATATGCTTCAGATGTTTGATGATACCTCGCAGGCTATTACCGTGGGCCACTATCAACAATTCACCGGCCGTTTTCAGATTCGGGAAAATGACACATTTCCAGTAAGGCATAATGCGCTCAATCGTATCCTTCAGAGATTCCGTGCGGGGCAGTTCCGCATCGGGCACTTCCCGGTAGCGATCCTCGAAACGGGGATTGCGCAAGTCATCCTCCGCCAAGGCATGAGGGGCGGTATCATAGCTTCTGCGCCATACCAGCACTTGATCATCCCCATATCTGGCAGCTGTCTCCGCCTTATTCAATCCCTGCAACTGTCCATAATGCTTTTCGTTCAACCGCCAGGACTTCTCCACCGGAATCCAATCCTGGTCAAGACGGTCCAACACACAGTTCAACGTCTTCACGGCACGCTTCAGATAGGACGTGTAAGCCTTCTCAAAATGAAAGCCTTTCTCCTTCAGCAACTCACCCGCCTTTACGGCCTCGGCAATCCCTTTTTCCGTCAAGTCAACGTCCGTCCAGCCCGTAAAACGGTTTTCTTTATTCCAAACGCTCTCGCCGTGGCGGAGCAAAACAATTCTTTTCATCTCATTATCTCCTTTTGGTTTGCAATAGAAACACTTACTTGCCTCCGCTTGTTCACGTAGCAACGAGGCACACCGGCAAACCGCGTCACGGGCATCGTGCGAAAGCGCTGGAAAAAGAATTTCATTATCCCCATTAATAGGTAGCCGGACGTTGCCGCCCCCTCAAACCGGTTAACTCCAAATAGGGAGTGAAGTATTGGCAAAAGCCCTACAAGTAGGTATTTCACCATTGCCTGTAATGCCTTTACTTTGCGGCAGACAAATCAATCAGTTAGAAGCAATGAAAAAGATAGGTGTTTTTTATGGTTCCAGCACCGGAACCTGTGAAGAATTGGCTCAACAGATAGCCGACAAGATGGGTGTTTCCAAATCTGATGTATATAGCGCAGACAAGCTGAATGCCGATTTAGTAAAAGAGTACGATGTGCTGGTCTTGGGTACTTCCACGTGGGGAGACGGCGAGTTGCAGGATGACTGGTACGACGGCGTTAAAGTGCTGAAAAGCGCCGATCTATCTTCCAAGTCAGTAGCTCTGTTCGGCTGCGGTGACTCAGATTCTTACGGCGATACCTTTTGTGACGGCATCGGAGTGCTTTATGAGGAACTGAAAGATAGCGGCTGCACGTTTCTGGGCAACAAAGTCGGTACAGACGGCTACTCCTTTTCTTCCTCCATCGCTGTCGTTGACGGTGCATTTGCAGGACTTGCCCTGGACGAAGTGAACGAAAGTGACAAGACTGCCGGACGCATTGATGCCTGGACTGCGGAACTGAAGAGCAAGATTTAATTTTTTAACCCGTTTTTTTGCATGTGTTTATGATGATATCATCCCCCGACAAAATATGGCCATGTTGGGGGATGATATTCGCGCGCAATGCGAACGATATTGCGCACGGAAGAACAAGCGTGTGACAAGTGCGTAAAATCAGAGCGTTTCTTAAAAAAAAACAGATCATCCGTTTACCCGAAACAGATGATGCGTTTGCCCTTAACAGATGATGCGTTTCGATGAAACACATCATCTGTTTTTATAGGAATAGATTATACGAACCAACGAACGTAGCAGAAGTCCTGACGGTGAGGCAAATCCTCGCTCTTCGGGAACATACGGTAGGATACCTTGAAGCTACCGGCATTTTCCAGTTTATGCTTCACTTGGAAAGTATAGAGGTTGCCTTCCTTCTTCACAACATTGAACGGCTCTACAGAGTAGATGTGCTGTTTGCCGTCTTGAGCGATGTAGGTAGTTACCAATTCCAGACCGATGGCATCGTTCAGACCCTTTTCGTCGATAACGAAAGTAACGATGTATTCCTTACCGCTTTCGATAGAACCGGTAGCGACTTCTTCGCTCTTGTCGTTCGATACAACTTCAATGCTGTCCCACTTGGAAGCAACTTCTTCCTTCCATGCGGCAATTTCCTTCGCCTTGGCATAGTTATCGGCAGCCAATACTTTGAAACGTTTGGCTTCCTTGTTGTAGAACTTGTTGTAATAATCATCCAACTGGCGCTTCATTGTATAATGGGGTGCAATCTGGGCAATGGAGTTTTTGACGGTCTTGACCCAACCTTCAGAATAGCCTTTCTTATTGCGCGCATAGTACAACGGCAGAATTTCCTGCTCCAGAATACTGTAGATGGTAGCCGCATCCAATTGGTCTTGATGCTCCTGATTCTGGTAAGTACGTTTTTCGGTCAACGCCCAACCCGCACCTTCACGGTAGCCTTCCAACCACCAGCCGTCGAGTACGGAGAAGTTTACGACACCGTTCATCAGCGCCTTCTCACCGGACGTACCGGATGCTTCGAGCGGACGTGTCGGAGTATTCAACCAGATATCTACCCCCGAAACCAGACGGCGGGCCAACTGCATATCGTAATTCTCCAGGAAGATAATCTTGCCCAAGAACTCAGGACGGCGAGAAATCTCGATGATTCTCTTGATCAATCCCTGACCTGCACCATCATGCGGGTGAGCCTTACCGGTAAACAGGAACTGTACCGGATAGTCGGGGTTGTTGACAATCTTTGCCAGACGTTCCAAGTCAGTGAACAGCAAGTGCGCACGCTTGTAAGTGGCAAAACGGCGTCCGAAACCAATCAGCAGGGCATTCGGGTTAATCTTGTCCAGCAAAGAAACGATGCGGGAAGGATCACCCTGGTTCTTCAGCCAAGTTTCACGGTATTGCTTGCGCACATAGTCGATCAACTTGTTCTTCATAGCCATACGGGTCTTCCAGATTTCCTCGTCGGATACATTATAAATAGCTTCCCAAATCTTGGGATTGGACTGGTCAAACCAGAAGTTTTCATCAAAATGGGCAGCATACAGTTGCTTCCATTCGGTAGCGCTCCAAGTGGGGAAGTGCACACCGTTAGTTACGTAACCTACATGGTTCTCTTCGGGGAAGTATCCTTTCCATATAGAAGAGAACATTTCCTGTGAAACCTTTCCGTGCAACCAGCTTACACCGTTCACTTCCTGAGAAGTGTTGCAAGCGAATACGGACATGCAGAAGCGTTCGCCCTTGTCGCCCGGGTTGTTACGGCCAAGGTCCATAAGGTCATCCCAGCTGATACCCATTCTTGACGGATAACCGCCCATATACTTGCCGAAGAGGCCTTCGTCGAAGTAGTCGTGACCGGCAGGAACCGGAGTGTGTACTGTATAGAGTGAAGAAGCACGCACCAGCTCGATAGCCTGTTCATAAGATAAGCCTTCGGCTACGTAGTCACAGATACGCTGTACGTTGATCAGCGCCGCGTGTCCTTCGTTGCAGTGATAAACATCCTTCTTGACGCCCAATTTCTTCAAGGTAAGGATACCGCCGATACCAAGCAGGATTTCTTGTTTCAAACGGTTCTCCCAGTCACCGCCGTACAGCTGGTGAGTGATGGGGCGGTCAAACTCGCTGTTCATCTCATTGTCTGTATCAAGCAGATAAAGCGATACGCGGCCAACGTTCACTCTCCAAACCAGTGCATGTACATAGTAGTCCAGATATGGAACATCCACTACTACCTGGTTTCCGTTTTCATCCAGCACACGGTCAAGAGGCAACTGGCCGAAGTTCTGTGCTTCGTAGTTGGCAATCTGCTGTCCGTCCATGGATAAAGTTTGAGTGAAATAGCCGTAGCGATACAAGAAACCGACTGCACACAAATCTACGTTGCTGTCTGAAGCTTCTTTCAAATAGTCACCGGCCAGTACCCCCAGACCACCGGAGTATATCTTTAATACATGAGTCAAACCATACTCCATACTGAAATATGCAACAGACGGGCGGTTGCTGTCCGGCTTTACGTCCATGTAGGTACGGAACTTGGAGTACACCGCTTCCATTCTGCGCAAGATCACCTGATCTTTGGCGAGCGCCTCGAGTTTGGCGTAACTCATACGTTCCAGCAAGAGTACGGGGTTCTGTCCTACTTCTTTCCAGAGAGTAGGATCAAGATCTCTGAACAACTCAGTGGCTTCATAATTCCACGCCCACCAAATGTTACGTGCCAGTTCAGATAACTTCTCCAATTCGGCGGGAATGTGAGATTTCACATTCACATCTTTCCAGTTAGGAGTATTCACATTACTAACTTGAATCTTCATTGTATGATAACTTGATTGATTAATAATTACGTTAACCTAATTGACGCTTCATGGCATTGCGCAGGGCAACATCATAAGCCTCATAATAATACTGTATAAAATGCTTCCACAAGGCTTGTTCGGCCACCATGCCGGCACGCTTGCGGATTTCCTTCACTTCCGCTTCCGTTTTGGTGGAGAACAACGCAATCGTATCCTTGATGCCGTCCGCCACTTCGGAGTAGTTATAATCCGAACGGTGCAGCACCTCCACCCCGTCATCAATGCCGTGCTGGTTCTTCAGGCTGTTCACCCAAAGGCCGAAGCCGGCAAGGTCCGTCGTAATGGTCGGCACTCGGAAAGCCACGCTTTCCAGAGGAGTGTATCCCCACGGCTCATAATAAGAAGGATAGACACTGAGGTCCTCTCCCAATATCAAATCATAATAATGCTTGTTGAGGATACCGTCTTTACCATCCTGATAACAAGGCACGAAAATCACTTTCACTTTATCTTCCGGACGGTTGCCCATACCCAGATATTTCAACATATCCAGTACCTGGTCGTGCGTCATATTATGCAGCCAGTGCGTGATGAGGGGACATGGCAGCGGAGTGGTAAACTTCTCCTTGCTCTTGAGGCGTTGCTGCAGATCCTCGCGGGGATCGCCCACCCAACCTGGCACATTGACGAAAGCCAGCACTTTCTTTTTCAAGTCTTTATCACGATTCAAACGGTTCAGCGACTCCAGAAACACATCAATGCCTTTGTTCTTGAACTCATAACGTCCGCTGGTGCCGACAATCATGGTATCATCTCCCAAATCCTCACCCAGCAGGCAATTCGCTACACGGAGCAACAGGGCACGCGCACGTTTGCGCTTACCGGTAAAGGTAGCGCCCTTCGGCACAAAATCATCTTCAAACCCATTCATCAGGACAACGTCCGCAGGTTTGTCGAGCAGCTCTTTGCACTCGTTGTTCGTAATCTCACTTACGGTAGTGAAACAATCCACATAATGGGCGGTCTGCTTCTCAATGGAATGCTTGGATTCCATGTTCAGTTCCTGTGCCATTTGATCACCGTTGTAGGCGAAGAGATAGTCATACAGCGGCTTGTTGTTGCCTGCTATGGAACGCCCTATGGAGGTGGCATGCGTAGTGAAGACAGTGGCTATTTCCGGCACTGCCGCCTGCAGATAGAGTGCTGCCATACCCGTCATCCATTCGTGTGCCTGGAATATGACCTTATCCGTTTCCGTCAAGTTGTAGCGATAGAAACTCTCCACCACCTTTCCGGTGGCGTACGCAAACATGGATGCTTCATCATAATCACCGTACGCATGCAGCGAATCCACTTGATAGTGGTTCCACATCTCCGTATAAATTTCATTCTTTTGCTGAAAAAAAGGTTGGAAATCAACCAATATGACGATAGGCTCACCCGGAATGTTCCAACGGCCCACACGGACAGAAAGATTATCTTTTTCGACAGCCTGCTTTTTCCATGCAGCACAGAGGTTATCAGATTCGATGAACAAAGGGTTCTCTTTTCCTTGCCAGAAATCCGGCCCTATAAAAAATAGTCTATCGCGAAATTTTGCCTGTAAGGTATTTGCCCTGGTTGACAAAACCGTGTAAATACCGCCTACTTTATTACATACTTCCCAACTTGCTTCGAAGATGTAATCGGGGGTAAGTAGTTCTTTAACCATATGATGTTGTAATCTCTTTATCTTAATAATGGCTGCAAAAGTACACATTATTCTTTGAAAAATAGCCCTTTAATCGAAAAAACTAATGAAATATACATAAACAATCGTTTGCGGAATATCATAGATTAGCAGCCAAAAGCCCGTGGACTTGCCCATCCGTGCACTTTTGTCCGAAATTGCCGGAACTTCCCCCCAAAGAATGAGGCTGTCTTGAAATAGAATATGAGAATTAAAAAACTTATAAGTTGAAACCATAAACAGAAAAAGTCCCTCTATTTTGACCTTATATATGATAACTTAAGGCCAAAATAGAGGAACTTTCAGACTCTAACTTATAAATTATAACTTATGTCTGTACTACACCATCAATGCAGCTACCAGCGCCAAAATAGCGTAAAACTCAGGAAGAGCCGCATAAATCATCGTATTGGTCTGCACATCGTGTCCTTGTGAAATACCCACAATACCGTTTGCGCAAATCTGTCCCTGACGGATAGCAGAGAACAGACATACCAGTCCGACACCCAGTCCGATACCCAGCATCAAAGGACCGTCTGTTGCAAAATTTCTGCCCATGGACATCAGGAAAGCTACGAAACCGTAAAGTCCTTGCGTGGCCGGAAGTGCCGACAAAATCATGTAACTTGCTGACTTGGAAGGATCTTTCTTCAACGCACCTTCTGCCGCACTACCGGCGATTGTTGTACCGAAGCAACTGCCAATTCCTGCAAGGGCCAACATCAGGCCCAGACCGAGATAACCTAAAATTTCATTCATAATGTTTCTATTTTTATTTGTTTTTTAATTTGTTTATTTCTTTACTACTGTAAAAGGTTTATAAGCTTCGCCCTTACCTTCGTAACCGGAATTCTTGAAGTATTCCACAAATGTCAGACGAAGCGGATGTACAAAGGCACTCAGACAAGACATGGCTATGTTCAACGTATGCCCGAATACCAATATCAACCCACAGAACAGCCAGCCCAAGGCGGGACCTGCCGCATCGTTCACCATGAAAGCAAGCTGGTTGAACACGCCGCCGAGCATACCACCTGCCAAGCCGAGGGCATAGAGACGGATGTAGGAAAGTATATCGCCCATCAGTCCGGTTGCCATGTTATAGGTGTCCCATACCCCGGCACCGATGTTGACAAATACATTCCGGTGGATGTTGTTCAGCAGGTAGATGCCAATGGCGGAAACACCGCCAATCACGATGAATGCCCATGTAGACACATCTTCCGAAATTATCTTGAAGAAGGAAAGTCCGCCGGTACAGATAAATCCCACTACCAGCAACAGCCATCCCCAGGCACTGAGCGACTCCTTGAAGCCGAAGCGCACGGTCTGCCCCACTGCCTTCACCGTCATGGCAATGCAGATATGCACCGCACCGATAATCAGCGCCAGCAGCATTTGTTTGTCATAGGTGGTCTCGCCTATCTTGCCCACAATCATGAATTCCTTCAGTTTGGCGGGTATCTCCAGGTCGAAGAGGCTTACACCGAAGAATGTTCCCAGTATGGCACCGATGACGGCCGTGAATATACCCAGCGTAATCACCAGATTCATCATGCCTTTCATGGACTCGGACATCTTCTTTTTCAGGATGAACCCGAGTGCTATCAGCACCAAGCCGTAGCCCGCGTCTCCCATACAGAAGGCAAAGAAGAGCGAGAAGAACGGCGCAAGTATTGGCGTCGGGTCGAACTCTGCATAGTCGGGCATGCCGTACATTTTTGTAAGCACTTCGTACATGCGTGTATAGGCGTTGTTTTTCAACTTGATGGGAGCGTTGTCCTCGCGTCTGGCCGCCCTTATCTCATAATAAGTGCCGTTTTCATCGAGAAGTTTCCTCACATCCGCCTCGCAGTCTTCGGGAATCCAGCCTTCCATCAACACTACGGCACCTTCTGCCATATGTTCGCTGTTCAGCTTGACTTTCAGCAGGTCTATCTCTTCCTGGAGCTGTAGGTTGTACTTCTCCAACGTGCAGTAATTCGCTTTGCAGAATTCTTTCAATCCGGCATGTGCCTGCACAAGGGCCTCTTCCGTATCGGCTTTCTTCCGGCTCAGTTCGGAGAGGCTGAGTGAAGGCAGACGGAGCGGTTCCACATCCAGTTCTACCGGTTGGGGAGTGACGGTCACGAAATAAAGATGTCCGCCGTTCTCTTTCACCACGATGGCATTGTAGTCCTCTGCCCACGCTTCGTTATAGTCTTTCTCCGGGCAGGTATAGAACTGCACGAACCAACCAGCATCTTCCAGCTTGCGGATGGCTCTCCAATCGAAATCGCCCCAGACTTCCATCTGCGCCACATCCTTGTCGATGGCGGGAATTTGCTGGTTCAAGTCTTGTATCCGCGCCTGCAAGTCCTCGTAGAATTTCACCAGAGCATCGGCCGACAACTCTTTATGCACCTTTTCTTCCGGCTGTTTGTCCGCCAGGGTGTGCATGCTCTGAAGCATATTCTTGTAGAGCGTACGCTTCTGCATGAATTGCTGCAAGGTGTCGTCCATCTCGCCGCACTGCCTTTCCACAACGTGCACCACGCCCAGTTCCCGGATTTGTGCCAGAAATGCTTCGTACTCCTTATGATACACAAGGAACGTGAGCTTCTTCATTTTCGTAATCATGCCTCTGCCTCCTTCCTTTTCTCCTGATGGGATTTCATGATTTTCTGCGATGACTTGGAAAGGTTCTCCTCGTCTTCCATAAACCGCTTGATTTTGCGCAGAGCATCCTGATAACCCGGAATCTGTACTTTCTCAAAAAGATTCACCTTCTGGGTGGTCTTTTTACGCGCATGTTCCAACAAGTTCAGTTTGGCGACGGTAAATTCCCGTTCAATGGCCGTGTGTGCCAACGACTTGAGCAGATGCAACCCGTCTGCATACCATTTGGGGGCATTGAACAGACTGTAAGGGCGTATTTCGAAATCTACGTTTTCGAGCAACGGCACTCTCACTCCGGCAATCTTCTTCACGCCGAGATGAACATCGCTGACCTTTATCAATGAAGTATCAAACTCATTCCAAAGGGCGAACATGGCTTCGTAAGCTTGGATTTCCTTTTCCAACTTCGCATCCAGTGCGGCAGCATCCGACTTGCAACGCTTCACCTCCATACGCAGGGCACTCTCCTTGTTCTTGATAATAGGGAGTGTACGCACGCGCACCTTCAGTTGCTTCTCAAGTTGCTGGAGCGAAGTTTTATTATATTGAAACTTAATCATACGAAATTAATAATTTATAATTAAAGAATTAAACAGACTTTATTGATGTATTACTAATGCAAACCAGCATTTTCTTCAATTCCTCATTATCGGCCTTTATGGAGCCATGCATATCGTCAGTCACAATATCTGTCTTAGTCTTAACTTGATAATTCTTTAATTCTTTCATTCTTTAATTTGCCCCGTCACTCGGCCAATATTGATCCACAAGCTCTTTCTTTATATTGACCTCTTCCGGACGGAAATACTTACCGAACAACCCCCATGCCACATCGAGCATTTCTGTGGTATCGAGGTTGACGTCGATAGCCAGCAGTTGGTTGGAGTAGTCCTTTGCAAAAGCAAGGGTACGTTCATCATAGTTCGTCAAGTCAAAGCCGTTTTCAAGCTTGGTCTTGGCATTGGCAGCATCGGCGTACAGACGCACGGCAGCATTCATCACCTGCGGATGGTCCTTACGGGTCTTCTTACCCGTAACAAGCTGTTTCAAACGAGACAATGAACGGAACGGGTCAACGATAACCTTACCGATGTCACTGTCACGACGGAGGAACAACTGGCCTTCCGTAATGTAACCTGTATTATCGGGCACAGCATGTGTAATGTCTCCACCAGACAGCGTAGTCACCGCAATAATCGTAATGGAACCACCGCTTGGGAACTGCACCGCCTTCTCGTAAATCTTCGCCAAGTCCGAATAAAGAGAACCCGGCATAGAGTCCTTGGACGGAATCTGATCCATACGGTTGGACACGATAGCCAACGCATCGGCGTAGGAAG